>ERZ1034969.31-NODE-31-length-96209-cov-11.553134_pt1 | contig 96209 bp, 76 predicted proteins | sample MGYA00520624_ERZ1034969 | MGnify/ENA primary metagenome ERZ1034969 (study PRJEB33766, sample SAMN09781776) | gut metagenome | biome: gut microbiome | host: Homo sapiens | place: Madagascar | study: EMG produced TPA metagenomics assembly of the PRJNA485056 data set...
GCCTTGTGCCCGGCCAAGCCCCGAAGGCCGCCTAGTAGAACATGAAGACGGACAGGCCCACGTTGTAGAAGACGACGCGCAGGCAGACCGCGCCGACAAGGGCCGCGACCACGGCCACGCCGCCGAACAGCTTCCAGCTGGCGGCGTCGCCCTTCTTGCGGGCGAGCACGCAGACGACCAGCGGCACGACCGCGCCCACGACCACGGCGCCGAGCCACAGCAGCGGGGCCTGGGCGCCCACGGTCGCGGCGGCGTCTGCCACGGCCTTGGTGGGGTGCGTCGGGTCGAAGTAGTAGCCCACCTGGGAGAACGCGCCGGCGCTCATCTGAATGAACGCGGCGTAGGCGGCGGTGCACACGGCGCCGATCGCGGAACCGGCCACGGCCGGCAGGCCGCAGGCGCCGGCATCCTCGCCCTTGGCGGCGAGCACCACCGCGCAGGTGGCCGGGCCGAGCAGGCAGGCGGCGCCCACGATGGAGAGCACCTCGAGCACGGAATCCCACGCCGGGCGCGCCGGCATCATGTAGGAGTGCGCGCACACCGCGGCCAACACGACCGAGATGGCGATGGCGACCCACGCCATCCACTTGGGCAGCGCGCCGCCGTCGTCGGACTTGCGGGCCATGACGAAGTACGCCACGGCGATCACCACGAACACCACGATCGCGATGAGCTCCTGCGTGATGCCGGAGGTGATGTGGCCGAAGCCGTTGAAGATGCGCTCCCAATGCTGCAGGTGGAAGAACACGGCGATGCCGCCGAGCGCCAGCAACACGCAGGAGACGATCGCCAGCAGCTGCTGGGACTTCTTCCCGGCGCCCTTGAGCGCCAGCGCGCCGGCTCCGCCGAGCACGCCGCAGCCCCACGCGGTAAGGGTGGTGAACAAAATCAGAGGCCATTGCAGTTCCATGATCTACTCCTCCCCTTGCCAATCGCGGTCGCGCAGGATGTACACGAAGCCGGGGCCGTTGCCCACGTCCGGCAGATGATGCACGTCGGACTGCTTGTATTCCTGCACGCATTCCTTCAGCGTGATGCGCGTATGCTCGGTCTTGTCGTAGCTCGGATCGCCCTCGGTCACGTCGACCACCCACGGCGCCTCGAACGAATCGATGCCCTTGTCCAGGTCGCCGAAGAAGCGCGCACGGCCGCCGCATTGAGCCACGCAAGCAGGCAGCTCGCCTTGCGCGATACGCTGTTCGCACAAGGTGCACTTCTCAACCACGCGCTCCTCGGTATTGAGGTAGCGCACGCCATAGGGGCAGCTCATGGCGCAGAACTGGCAGCCGATGCATTTCGACTTGTCGATCTGCACGGTGCCGTCCTCGGCGATGTGGCTGGCCCCGGTCGGGCACACCTTCACGCACTCCGGGTCCTTGCAGTGCTGGCACTGCACGGTCAGGAAGTACATCTCCACATCAGGCCACGTGCCGCAACCGTCGGCCTTCGGGTTCGGGCCGACGCGCAGCGTCTTGTTCCAGTAATCGCCCACCGGCACGTTGTTCATGGCCTTGCACGCCACGCTGCATGCCAGGCAGCCCACGCAACGGTTCAGGTCCGTTGCAATCGCATAATGGGTCATCTTCGCGCACCTCCTTTACGCTTCATCGCGAACGTCGTAGTTCGGCAGCCATTCCTTCAGACGCGGGTCGGAGGCGTCGTGGATGATCTCGTTGCCGTTGTGATCGCACGGCACGGGATTGCCGAACGGCGAGTTCTCCGCCGTTGCCTTGTAGATGTTCACGGGGTACGCGCGCAAGTAGCTGGTGCCGGAAATGCGGTCCTGATAGCCTTTGCCCGTGGTGACCAGGCAGTTGCAACCGCACAGGTCATAGCCCTTGTCGGCCTGGTCAAGCTCGGGGAACCACCACTGGTGCTCCAGGTTCACCGTGCCGGGCGCGATGCCGTGGTACAAGTCGGCCACCTGACGGATCTTGCCGTTGTCGTTCTCGATCCACACCCAGTCGCCCTGCTCGATGCCCAAGCGCGCGGCATCCTGCGGGTTGATCTCGATGCGCGGCGCCGGCCACATCTCGCGGCACCACGGCAGCTGCCTGTGCTCGGAGTGGAAGTACACCGGGATGCGGCGGCCGGTCGTGGCGGTGAACGGATACTTCTCGTTCATCTCCGGGTCGGAGATCGGGCTCAGCGGCGGCTCCTTGTACGTGGGAAGGAAGTCTTCCTCGTCCTCGGGCATGAACGTCTCGATGAGCGTGTTCCAGATCTCCATCTTGCGGGTCGGCGTGCCGAAGCCAGGCTTGGCGAACTCCTCGAGCGCGTTCTTATCGCCGTATGCCTTCAGCGGCATCATGCCCGTCTCGTAGCGGCGATACGTGCCCCACGTGTCGGGAGCAGCCACCTTGGCGTCCTTCCAGCCGTTCTTCTGGAAGTCCTCCTTGTACTCCTCCCACGTGATGGGATCGCCCTGGCGGCCGGTGTTTAGCATGATGTCAAGGTTCTCGATGCGGTCGGGCCACTTGTTCTCGTCCGGACCCCACTGCTTGCCCATGTACTTGTAGATCATCGTGGCGATCTCGATGTCATGCAGCGTATCGGCAGGGGGCTCGATGGCGCGGCACGTTGCGCCCTGGCCGCCCGACGGGCCCTGAGAAAGACGCGGGCAGTCGGTCTCAAGCCAGTGCTGCGCGGGCAGCAGGATGTCGGCCATGCCGGCGGTCGGCGTCTTCCACAGGTCCTCGCACACGAAGAAGTCCAGGTTGGGGAACGCCTTCCACTTCTGCAGGGAGTTCGACATGCACATGAAGTCGCCCGTGGAGCACCAGCCGGCCTTCACCGGGTACGGGTCGCCCGTCTCGATGGCCTTCCACACGCTGGCGTCGTCCGCCCAGCCCTGCCACCAGCCCAAAAGCGGGTAATCCTCGATGCCGAGCGTCTTGTTGAACTCCTCTGCCGAGATGTTCGGGATGCCGGGGGCCACGGCGCCAAGGCCGGCCTTGAACACGAACTCGCCCTGGGTGCCGCCGCGATGGCCTGCAGGAACGTCCCAGTTGCCCGACAGGCCGATATAGGTGTCCATGGCGCGGCACATGGCGATGGCGTTGCAGCTGTGCTCGATGGCCAGCTGATATTGCACGCCGCCGTTGCCGTAGCCGGTGGACGGGTCGATGCGCGTGGCGTGGATCTTCGCAGCGCGCTCGATGGATTCGGCCGGCACGCCGGTGATCTCGGAGACCTTCTCGGGCGTGTACTCGGCCACGCGTGCGGTGAAGTACTCCCACACGGGCTTGACCTTGGATTTGCGGCCGTCCTTCAGCTCCACCTCGAACTCACCGTACAGCGCCGGATCGATGGCCGGGTCGAACGGGGTCGGATCGGGAACCCAACCTTGGCTCACGCCGGGCACCAGATGCTCCTGCATGCCTTCGTGGCCGGCCGTGGGCTTGCTCCACGTCTCGCCTTCCCACAGGCCGCTATCGGCGTCGAAGTAGGTCATGCGGTTGTTCAGGTTGTCCCACACCATGAACTTGTGCGGGTCGCCGTCTTCCTTCAGATCGCTTTCCTTGAGCAAGCGCGTCTTGATCTGGCACTTGCCGCTGGTGAAGCGGTAGACCTCATAGCCGGAGGGCTCCACGTCGTTACAAACCAGGAACGGCGCGTCGGTCCACTTCTTGGCAAACAGATCGTCGTACAGGTCGTTGTCGATCAGCACGTTCAACCAGCCCATGGCCATGGCGCCGTCGGTGCCGGGACGCAGGTTCAGCCAGATGTCGGCCTCCTTGCCCAGGTTGGTCATGCGCGGGTCGACCACGATGTGCGTGTCGGCCTTCTCGGCGACGTCGACCACGGTACGGCAGGCGTCGTCGTAGTTCGAAAGCTCCGGACCGGTGCCCCAAGACGTGTAAACCTTCGGGCGGCCGACCGTCTCCATCCACGATGCCTGCATCATGGAGTTCAGCGCGGTGGCGAAGAAGCGCGGGCCCTTGCACACCTGCCACGGGATGCACATGTTCGGGCTGCCGACCAGCTGGCCGAGCGCGCCGTACGCGAACATGCCCCAGATACGGCTGGTGCCCGACATGCCGAAGATGGACTCCCCGCCGTAGCGGTCCATCGTCTCCTGCAGCTTCTCGGCGATGGTGCTCATCGCCTCGTCCCAGGTGATGCGCACCCAACCGGGATCGTCCTCGCCGCGGGCGTTCGTGCGCTTCATGGGGTGGTACAGACGGTCGGGGTGGTACGCCGCCTGCAGCGACGCCTGGCCCTTGCTGCAATGGTTGCCCATGGAATGGAACGCGCTCTCGTCGCCTTCCGTGCGGATAGCGCGGCCGTTCTCGACGATGACCCACACGCCGCATTCCATCTTGCCGCAGCCGCGGCAGCAGGAACGCACGCGCTTGGTCTCGCCAGCCTTGCTTTGGGTAGCGCTGCTCGACTCGGCCAGCGCGGCACCCGCAGGCGCAACCACGGCAGCGGCAGCCGCGGTGGCGGCGGCCAGCTTCGTGAACGCGCGGCGCGTCATATTCAGCTTGCCCATGCTCTCCTCCTTCTCTCGTCCTCTCGCTCCCGCGAACACGCTGCAGCAGCATCGCGTCGCGGGGAGGAAAACGCTCCCTCGGGCGCTTCCCCGAGCATCAAGCGACTTCGCCTGCATTGCCGCCGACGTGTTGCGCTCAGCCCTTGCGTTTTCACAACGCATCCGAAGATAGCGGGTGCTATAGGGCTTCGAAATCAGGCACGAGGGTCGATTTCGCAATATCGTGCGATATATATGAGACGTTTGACCTGGGGTTTTGCGAACTATAGAAATCAAGGTTCCGGCAAACGCCTCCTAAGCCCTCGAGCATTCGTATAATGAAAGCAAGTTGATATGGGGTTACCGGGGGAGCAGGTTTTGGGGAACTTGAAGACGAGCAAGGATGACAAAGGGGCGCGGCGTCAAGCCGCAGGGCTCATCACGCCCGCCATCGTCGGCATCGGCGTGGCCCTGGGGTGCACGCTGGCTTGGCCGCTTATGGCGTTTCAGAGCATGAATCTCTACGTGGGGCTTGCGCACTGCGAATGGATTCTCGATCGGGCCTACTTGCTGTCCATCGTGGCAACCACCGTCACGTTGGCGCTCTGCGGCATCTTCCACAAGCAGTTCGACCGGCTGCTGGGCTCGGTGCCGGCGCGCTACCTGTTCCCCATCGGCATGGCCGTATGCACGCTGCTGGTGCTGGGCGCAGGCAACGAGGGGACGGTCGGCACGGCGCTCGTCACCGCGTACGGCATAGGCACCGGCGTGTTCTCCGCGCTGTTCCTCATGAACTTCGGCGCGGTGCTGGGCGTGCTGTCGCTCAAGCAATCGGCCGCGGCCATCGCCATCGGGTACCTGGCATCCACCGTGCTGTTCTTCGCCTTCCTGTTCTTCGGGCGCTTCGAGTCCGTGCTGTTCTGCGCCAGCATGGGCCCGGTGGCCGCGGCGTTTCTGTTCTACGGGGTTTCCAGCTTGCAGATCGACAAGAAGCAGGCCAACGCATTGCCGCGCCAAGCCGATCCGGAAGACCCTGCCGAGCATCGCCAGCTGCTCCGCTTGATTTGCGCGTTCGGCCTGACGATGCTCGTGTGCGGCGTATCCTACGAGCTGTCGCGAACGCTGTACGTGCAGATGGGGCAGTTCGCCAGCAGCGATGTGGCGCCTTACGCCGTCGCACAGGCCTGCATCACCACGCTGACCGCCATCGGATCCATCGGCGTGGCGCTCGTGCTCATCACCTCGAAGGGCGTCCGCGGCCCCGAGGCGTGCTACCGCCTCATCACCACGTTTTTGCTTGCCGGTGCGTTGCTTCTGCCTGCACCGATGCTGTTTCCCGACGTACCCGCCTACCTGCCGTTGGCCATCGACGTCGCCGCGTTCCAATGTCTGGGCATGGGCATGTGGATTCTCGTCGCCGGTCTATGCCGCCGCTATCAGACCTCGTGCCTGTTCGCGTTCGGGCTTATCCGGGCCGCATGGTCGGCGGGCCCGCTCGTGGGTATGCTGATCGGACGATGGCTGTGGTATGGCGTCGGGCTCGATGTCGCCGGCGCGTTCACCGCAGCATGCACATGCGTGCTGCTTACCGCGCTTGTGAACAACTTCGTGTTCACCGAGAACACGCTCGCCCGGGCGCTCAGCATCATGCCGACCGATCGCAAGCAGCGATTCCAAGACCGCTGCCGCGCCGTCATCGAGCGCTACGGCCTGACCGAACGCGAAGGCGAGATCATGATCATGTTCGCGAAAGGCCGCAACCTGCCCTACGTGCAAGAGGAGCTTTGCCTGTCGAAGAGCACCGTGAGCACCCACCGCCAGCACATCTACCAAAAGCTCGGCGTGCACTCTGCCCAAGAGATGATCGACCTGATCCAAAAGGAGAACGGGTAGAGAGCGGCTGGGACATCCGCGATGCGATATGCTGTTGGGCAAAACACGGAAGGAGGCCTTATGCGGGCTTTGGTGCAGCGTGTGACGCATGCGCAGGTGGATATCGATGGCGAAACGGTTGGCTCGTGCGAGCGCGGGTACCTGATTCTGCTGGGCGTGGGCGCGGACGACGGCCCCGACCAGATCGAGCGGCTGTGGAGCAAGATCTTCAAGCTGCGCATCTTCGAGGACGAGAGCGGCAAGACGAACCGCTCGCTTGCCGACGTGGACGGACAGGCGCTCATCGTTTCGCAGTTCACCCTATACGCCAACTGCAAGAAGGGCAACCGACCCTCGTTCACCGGCGCCGGCGCACCCGACCAGGCCGAACGGCTTTACGAACAGTTCGTCGAACGCGCCCGCCAAGACGTGCCGCATGTGGAAACCGGCCGCTTCGGCGCCATGATGCAGGTCAGCCTGGTCAACGACGGCCCCTTCACCATCTGGCTTGACACCGATCAGCTGTAAGGCTTGCAGGGCGGCTGTGCGGCACGCGCATGGCGATTCCGGACACCCCAGAGGCATACCCAAGCGCGAGCCACAGCAAATAAGACAAGCAGGGGCGAGCAGCCCGGATTCACCCCCTTCAACCTAAAACGCAAAAAGGAAGCCGCCCGTGGGCGGCTTCCTTCGCATTCCGGTTGAATCCCGTTTGCTAGCAGTAGAACAGGATGTCGTTGTACGTGGGGACGGGCCACAGGTCGTGCGCAACCACGATCTCCATGGCGTCCACGCCCGCACGCAGGCGCTCCATCATCGGGACGATCTCGTGCGCGTACTTGTTCGCCTTCTCCTGCTCGTCGGCCAGGTCGCGAATGGCCAGGTGCGCGGCATGCAGCTCGTTCAAAGCGTCATTGATCTCCTTGATGCCGTCGACAACCGTGTTGAGCAGCTGATCCTGCACCGAGGTGTCGATACCGGCGCAAGCGGCCTTCATCTCGTTAATCTCGTTGGCAACGAGCGTGGCGTACTTGTTGATGGCCGGCAGGAACGTACGGCGCGTCATGCGCTTCATCGTACGGACCTCGATGTTCATGAGCTTCGTGTACTTCTCCAGCTTCACCTCGTAGCGGCTGCGAGCCTCCACCTCGGTGAGCACGTTGAACTCCTCGAACAGCTTGATGCTCTTCTCCGCAACATAGGCCGGCAGCGCGTCGGCGGTGGTGCGATTGTTGGCCAGGCCGCGGCGCTCGGCCTCGGCAGGCCACTCGTCCGAGTAACCGTTGCCGTTGAAGATGATGCGCTGATGCTTCTTCAGCGTATCCTTGATGTAGGCGATGGCGGCGGACTCGAACTCGTCGCCGGACTTGCCCTCCATGGCGTCGGCGAAGTCCTTCAGCGACTTGGCCATGGCGGTGTTGAGCACCATGTTGCAGTCGGCCAGGTTCACCGCAGAGCCCGGCATGCGGAACTCGAACTTATTGCCGGTGAAGGCGAAGGGGCTGGTGCGGTTACGGTCGGTGTTGTCCTTGAGGAAGTTCGGCAGAACCGAAACGCCCAGGTCGACGGCAACCTTTTCCGCAGAGGTGTACTCATGATCGTCCACCAGCGCGTCCACGATGGCGCCCAGCTCGTCGCCCAGGAAGATGGACACGATAGCCGGCGGGGCCTCGTTGGCGCCCAGACGGTGGTCGTTGCCGCAGGAGGCCACGGTCATGCGCAGCAGTTCCTGGTAGTCGTCGACAGCCTGGATGACGCCGGTGAGGAACACCAGGAATCGCAGGTTATCCATGGGGGTCTCGCCGGGATCCAGGAAGTTGGTCTTGCCGGCGGAAATGGACCAGTTGTTATGCTTGCCGGAGCCGTTGATGCCCTCGAACGGCTTCTCGTGCTGCAGGCACACCAGGCCGTAATGGCTTGCCAGCAGGCGCATCTTCTCCATGGTCAGGAGGTTCTCGTCGATGGCGCGGTTGCCGTTGGTGTAGAGCGGCGCCAGCTCGTGCTGCGCGGGAGCGACCTCGTTGTGCTTAGTCTTCGCCGACACGCCCAGCTTCCACAGCTCGTTGTCGAGCTCCTTCATGAACTCGTTGACCGTGGGGCGGATGGCGCCGAAGTAATGCTCCTCGAGCTCCTGGCCCTTCAGCGGAGAGTAGCCGAACAGCGTGCGGCCCGTCATGATGAGGTCGGAGCGCTTTGCATAGTCTTTCTCGCTGATCAGGAAGTACTCCTGCTCGGCGCCGACGGTGGTGATCACGCGGTCGACATGTTCGCCGAACAGCGCCAGCACGCGCTTAGCCTGCTCGTCGATGGCGCTCATGGAGCGCAACAGCGGGGTTTTCTTGTCAAGCGCCTCGCCGGTGTAGCTGCAGAAGGCGGTGGGGATGCACAGCACCTCGTCCTTGATGAACGCGTAGCTGGTGGGGTCCCACGCCGTGTAGCCGCGGGCCTCGAAGGTTGCGCGCAGGCCGCCGGACGGGAAGCTGGAGGCGTCGGGCTCGCCCTGGATAAGCTCCTTGCCGGAGAAGCTCATGATGGCGCGGCCGTCGCCGGTGGGATCGAGGAAGCTGTCGTGCTTCTCGGAGGTGATGCCGGAAAGGGGCTGGAACCAATGCGTATAGTGCGTGGCTCCCTTTTCAATGGCCCATTCCTTCATGGCATGGGCGACGACGTTGGCGACCTCAAGGTTCAAAGGCTCGCCCTTCTTGATGGTCTTCATCAAGTCTTTGTACGTTGCAGATGGCAGTCGCTCCTGCATCGTGTGCTCGTTGAACACCATCGAGCCGTAGATCTCAGGAATTTTCGACATAGGCGTGAGCTCCTTCATAGTTACCTTTCAGACGCGCGTTTCCCTTGCCACTGCAAGCTATAGGCTAGCGAACTAGTCAACTCTCGTAGCTTAGCATCTTGCACCAGCAAGCAGCACGTCAACTTGCTGTAACTTACGGTACCGGCGCTATGTTTCCGGCAGTTTTCAGCACTTGGAACGTTTCGTTACGGAAAGGGCGAACGCACCGGCTGCTTTTGCGCCCTAACAACGCGGAAAGCCCGCCCCGCTTTCGCGGAACGGGCTTTCCAGGCTTGCACGACCACGCATAGCGCAGCCAAAGGAAACAAACCTTAGCGCTTGCTGAACTGCGGGCGCTTGCGGGCCTTCTTCAGACCGTACTTCTTGCGCTCGACCATACGAGCGTCGCGCGTCAGGAAGCCAGCCTTCTTCAGCTCGGCGCGGTAGTCGCCAGCTGCCAGCAGGGCACGGGAGATGCCGTGACGCAGAGCGCCGGCCTGACCCGAGATGCCGCCGCCGTCGATGCGGGCGAGCACGTCGAAGTGATCCTGGGTATCCGTGACCTTGAACGGGGTCTTGGCATAGTCGAGCAGAGCCTCGCGGCCGAAGTACTCCTTGCCATCGCGACCGTTGACGGTCACCTTGCCGGTGCCGGGAACGAGGCGCACGCGAGCGACAGCGTTCTTACGACGACCGGTGCCGTAGTACAATGCTTCATTCGCCATGGTTTAGCCCTCCATCTTGATCTCGGTCGGCTTCTGAGCCATATGCGGGTGCTCGGCACCAGCGTAAACCTTCAGCTTCAAGCCCTGCTTGCGGCCCAGCGTGTTCTTCGGCAGCATGCCCTTGACGGCATGCTCGATGACGCGCTCGGGGTGCTTGGCCATGGCCTCAGCGAAGGTCTCGGACTTCAGTCCGCCCGGATGACCGGTGTGATGGTAGTAGACCTTGTTCAGCTCCTTCGTGCCGGTCACGCGAACCTTGTCCGCGTTGATGATGATCACGAAGTCGCCGGTGTCCACGTGCGGCGTGTACTGCGGCTTGTGCTTGCCCTTCAGAAGGGTAGCGGCCTTGGTGGCAACACGGCCGAGGACCTGATCCTCAGCGTCGATGATGTACCATTTGCGCTCAACTTCATGAGGCTTAGCGTGATACGTCTTCACTGTTTTTCCTCCATGTCCTTCCTGTTACGCTGTGCGACCACAGCGCACAGGGTGTCGTTTTTCAAAAGTGCAAGTCTGTATGCTGCCGGTTTCCTACGCCGGCGCGCTTCGTCGGGTCTGGACTTCCCTTCTTGGCGCTGCCTCCACCTTGCGTTTACGGGGCTTTTGAAAGCGAACTTTTATAGTCTACGGTTTCAGCTGCTTTGAAGTCAATGGGGCATGTGTGCCCATCTGGGGTTACTCCGCGATTTTCACACGGACTGCACGAATGCGGCGCCGCCCCGCACGCAACCGCGCTGACAAAACCGTCGCCGACCGACGTTCGCACCAGACCGACCCGCCCCGCCGAGCCGGCAATGCCAGGCGGCAAGCCCCGCCGCCAGTGCCGACCAGCGCCCCGGGCCGCTGCGCCACCAACCCATTACACCGGGCCGCCGCGCTGCGCCGACGATACCACCGATAGGCGGTTCGCCTGTTTCGCCATCGCCGAACGCAAACCTGCCGCGCAGCCGGGCCCACCACCTCTGCCGGCTGCTAAGCCCATATCATCCGACCCCCAGCATCACCCGACCTGCCCTGAACGCTGCCACCCCACCCGCCCCACCGACCCGACTCCTAGCGTTTTGGGCGGATGTCCGCCATATCCAACCACCCCTTTCTCCGCCTCGGGCCCTTTCGCGTTCGCCGTTCTTCACACCTCCCCCGAGTCCTGGATGGTTTTGCAGTTTTTGGCCCCCGTTTTTGACACCCGTCTGGAGTTCTGGGCGGTATTTCCTTCGCATCGTCTGGAAAAATGTTTGCGAACACAAACTATCAAGTCTCTGACCTGGGGTTTTCCGATACCTTCAACAACTGCACTCGCAATCATGGTTTCAAAACCGCCCAGAAGATTCTGAACACCCCACCGAAGCCCAATTCGGCGCCCACCGCAGCCCGCATCGCCGCTTCGCCGCAGCCCGTTTTGGCGCCTACCGCTGCCCACGTCGATGCCCACCACAGCCCGCACGATTCACACGAGACGAGATTTCGCATCCATCAGCAACCGAAGGCGAAACTTAGCCGTCCATGCAATCCGCAGCCCGGCAATCCCCCGGCAAACCTCCGCTGCGCTGCCGCCAAGCCGACGCTATCCCTGCAAGGCTCGCGGCCTCTTCTTGCAAGACCTCGCCAAGGGTTTCGCAAGACGACGGCGTCAAACTGCTAGCATGCCCGCGCATATTCCCGATGCGCTTGCCCACCGATGACACGAGGTCGCCAATGATCGCCTTATCCCACACTTCTGCCCTCCGATATCTGCGCAGCCAGTCCGAAATCAATAGGTTGCCGCCATCGAAAACGCCTTCCGCTTTCGGAATCTCGCGATACGACGCCCCGCGCCTAACGCAGCGGTTCGCCGCAATCGGCGATGGGACCGTTCACGTGCTCGCGACCGAACAGCGAAGGCGACGGTCCATCAGTTCCATAACATGCCACCTTGCCGAGAAGGTTCCGCCGAACGGCGTTGTCCATGTTGAGGGCGATATCTTCTGCAGCACGCCCGAGCTGTGCTTTCTGCAGATGGCGCGCGTACTACCTCTTCTTCAGCTGATCAAGCTCGGGTTCGAGCTGTGCGGATGCTATTCCCTCGCACCCGATGGACGCGCAATCGAGCAGCCGGCGCTCACCTCCAAGGACAGAATCGGCGACTTTCTCGGAAGCGCAAAAGGCGCACGCGGCATTGCGCGAGCCCGCCAGGCGCTGACGCATATAGCGGAGGGGTCGGCCTCCCCGAGGGAGACCGCGTTGGCCATGTTGCTTTGCACGCCGCCATGCTGGGGAGGCTATGGCTTTTCGAAGCCGCAGATGAACTATCCCGTTTGCGCCCCGGACCTGCGAAGGGCGCATGGCGTGCGGCAGTTTTATTGCGACCTGTTCTGGCCGAACTGGAACCTTGCGGTCGAATACGACAGCAAGGCGCACCACAGCGATGAGCGCAAGATCGTCGAAGACCAAACGCGAGCCACCATTTTGACGTCGCTTGGAATCAGCGTCATCTCGCTCCGTACGCAGCAGGTCGATGACCCGGTCCGCTTCGAACACGCCGCTGCCGCCATTGCCGCGCATCGCAAGCGGAAACGGCCCCTGCCCAAGCCCGATGCGATTCAGCAAGGCATCTTGCGCGAGTTCGCGCTGAACAGCGCATTCGATATTCACTAAGGATGCGCCGGCGCGGTCGGCACCACGGTCCGAGCGGGCGAAGTCGGGAGAAGGACGGGGTTCGGATAAAAGAAGCCAGCTCGACAGGCGGCAGGCTCGGGCAGACGAAGCTGCGCAAGGGATGGGAATTCGGAAGAGGAGAGCAACGCGACGGGCGGGGCCAAGACGGAAGGAGCTGAGCACCAGGCAGCAAACTCGAGCGGAAAGGGCCGACACGACAGGCGGAGTTCGGGCTAGAGAAGCCAGCTCGACGGACGGGCCGGGTGAACCAACCAGGGCATCGAGCGACAAACCTAGACGAAGACAACAACACGACAAACAGCGGATTCGAACGGATATAGCTGTGCAAGGAATAGCGAGGCCGAGCGGAAGAAGCCAGCGCGAGGGACTCTGGCGGAAGGAACTGCGCGAGTGCCGACCGGGCGAAACGAAGCGAACGCGCCCTTGCCCGCGACGAGGGCTTGCGCGGAAGCGGTCGCGAAGCAAGCAGGAGGGTTAGGCGACCGCAATGGGGTTGCCTAAACTTCTGGGCGGTTTTGCAGGCGAAAACGGCGAGGAGCGCCCTCTGACGCATGCGTTTCCCCAGGTCAGAAATATTCGGCACGAAATCGTCCCCCGAAAACCGCCCAGAAGTTCAGGGAAGATGTCAAATTTGGGGCCCATTTTCTGCAAAAGGGCCCAGAAGATGGGGAGCACGGCAAGTGCGTCTCCGAGACGGTTCCGGGCGCCAAAAGACAACGCCGAGAAAAGCACGAGTACAGCTCGAAACAATGTCGATGTCTTGCACTGTCGGTGTTGCGCATTGCCGATGGATTATATAAGCCGGTGGCAATACTTGACTGCATCGGCCTGCCGCCATATCAGCCCGTACACTCGGCCGGCACCGCGAAACCGCCAAACGCCGGGCGTACACCGCGCTGACATCTCGATCAGGTCGACGACCTCCAGTTGCACCCGGGATGTCCGTCACCCAGAGCCGCTTCGCCAACCCGCTGCCCCCGCTGGTCCGCCGCATCGCCTGGCCGACGCGCCGACCTGCACGCTTTGCCGGCATTGCAAGCCCACCTGTCACCGATTCTCCGCACCACGCTGCTCGCATCGCCACCCGCAGCCCGCCTGCTCGCCTGCTGCGTTTGCTTGCGGCGATAACTTGCTTTCTGGTTTACCAATAACCCGGTATTCTGAGCCTTTGATATTATGGTGCAGGCGGTAAGTTTCAGCAGGTGAACGGCGCCAACTCCGCCGCACAACCGCACATACCCGTCCCGCCCGCGCGCGGGACGCTCAATCCGGAAAGGACCGATCCATGCCAATCAGGATCCCCGACCAGCTGCCCGCGACCGAGCAGCTGGAAAGCGAGAACATCTTCGTCATGACCGAGCATCGAGCCATGCATCAGGACATCCGCCCGCTGCGCGTGCTGCTGCTCAACCTCATGCCGAAGAAGATCGAGACCGAAACGCAGATCATGCGCAAGCTGTCCAACACCCCGCTGCAGATCGAGGTGGAGCTGCTGCACACCATCTCGCATGAGTCGCGCAACGTCTCCCAAGAGCACCTGAAGACGTTCTATCGCTCGTTCGACCAGGTCAAAGACAACCGCTACGACGGCATGATCATCACCGGCGCGCCCGTCGAGCTGCACGAGTTCGAGGACGTCGACTACTGGGACGAGCTGTGCCGCATCATGAAGTGGTCCACCACCAACGTGCACTCCACGCTGCACATCTGCTGGGGCGCGCAGGCCGGCATCTTCTACCACTACGGCATCCAGAAGCACGAGCTGCCGAAGAAGCTCTCCGGCGTGTTCAACCATGACGTGCTCAAACCCTCCAGCCCGCTGGTGCGCGGGTTCGACGACCGCTTCTGGGCGCCGCATTCCCGCCACACCACCGTGTACGCCGAGGACATCGAGGCGGACCCGCGCCTGGAGATCGTCGCGCAGTCCGATGAGGCCGGCGTTTACATCGCCAAGAGCACCGACAGCCGCCACTTCTTCGTGTTCGGCCACCCCGAGTACGATACCGGCACGCTGCGCGCCGAGTACGAGCGCGACGTGAACAAGGGCATGGACGTCCCCGTTCCGGCCCACTACTTCCCCAACGACGACCCCACGCAGGAGCCGGTCAGCACGTGGCGCGCGCACGCGCAGCTGCTGTACACGAACTGGCTGAACTACTACGTGTACCAGACCACGCCTTACGACCTGAGCGACTTGGGCGCCGGCGAATAGGGAAACGCCATGCCGAAGCACTACACCATCAAACCGCAGGTCACTCCTTTGCCCGGCAAAGCCGGCAAGAGGCCGTCGACTGGAGCGGGGCGACAGTCGGCGAAGGAGGGCGCAGTGCCCGGATCCGCATCGGAGCAGCCCGCGAACGACCCCTTCATCCGCGCCGAGAACGAGGACGACGACGGCTACGATCCCTACTCGGACCGCCCGCCCACACCCGAGCCCCTGTTCCAGGAAAACCCCTGGGATTAGGGGGCGCTTCGAGGGAATCTGCCCCGCGAAAAACTCGAGCCCGCCATGGCTTCGCAGAGTTGGGAATCGGAAGGCCGCCCTCAGGGAAATCAAACCGACCAACAAACCGCGATGGGCCCGGAACGAGTAATCGTTCCGGGCCCATCGATTTTGATCAGAGAATCGGGGAACGCCTCCCGGCCCCTACTTGTTCGCCGTGCCGACGAAGAGCGGCTGCTCGTTCCAGGTGAGGAATTCCTCGACCGTGAGGTCCTCGAAGCTGCGGATCGCGTGCTCCACCGAAGCCTGCAGGGCATCCCATGTGCCGGCGTCATCGCTGTCGTATATGGCGAGCGTGCGGTAGCCGGCACCGCCGAGTGTACCGATAGCGTATGCGGAATCCTCAACGCCCCAGGTCAGCTCCTTGGACGTACCCATAATCTCACGAGCGCGGTCCCATACGTCGGGCTCGCGCTTCGTGGAACGCACGTCCTCGACCGACAGCACGCGCTCGAGATACGGGGCGAACCCGCAACGCTCGATACCGGCCATCAGGTAGGGCTTGGGGCTCGAAGAAGCCACCGTCAGATGCGCGCCCGCCTGAGCAAGCCCCTGAACGAACTCGAGCGCGCCGGGACGCGCCTCGGCGCGATGGCGGTAGAAGTCAAGCATGTACTCGTCGATCATGCCGACCACCTCGTGGTCGCTTTCGCCCAAGCCGAACTTCTCGTGGAAGAACGCGCCGCACTCGGGAATGCTCATGGGCGCCAGCGCCGCCACGTCATCGGCGGTCAGCGTGCCTCCTGCACGCTCGGCCAGCTCGTTTTGCAGCCCGTGCCACACGCCCATCGAATCGAGCAGCGTGCCATCGCAGTCGAACACCACGCCGATCTTGCTTGCGTCCATGACTCATCCTTCCCTTGCGTTTGCCTTTTCCCAAGCCTAGCAGGAAGCGCGCCCGCCCGCCAGAACTGCAGACCAACACCCGAAAACAGCAGCGGCGCCGAACGACCCATGGCCGTTCGGCGCCGCTAGGCTTCGTTATTCGATTTATCCGAAGCGATCGGGCGTGCGTTGCCTATTCCTTGACGCCGTACTGCTCGTAGTACTCGTCGATGGCGGCCTTGATGTCGTCGTTGATGACGACCTCGCCCTCGACCTCCTTGTTGTACAGGCACTCGACGACCTCGGCCATGCTGACGATGGACGCCACGGGGAAGCCGTACTTCTCCTGCACCTCTTTCTGAGCGGTGACCACACCGCCCTTGCCGACCTCCATGCGGTTCAGACTGACGATCAGGCCCTTTACCTCCACGTCGGCAGCGCCCTTGAGGATGGGATACGTCTCGTCGATGGACTTGCCGGAGGTGGTGACGTCCTCGACCATGATGACGCGATCGCCGTCGTGCAGGTCGGCGCCCAGCAGGTTGCCCTTGTCGGCACCGTGGTCCTTGACCTCCTTGCGGTTGCAGCAGTAGCGCACTTCCTTGCCGTAGAGCTCCTGCAACGCGATGGCGGTGACCACGGCCAGCGGAATGCCCTTATAGGCCGGGCCGAACACCACGTCGAAGTCCAGGCCGAAGTTGTCGTGGATGGCCTGGGCGTAGTACTTGCCCAGACGATGCAGCTGCTCGCCCGTGACGTACGCGCCGGCGTTCATGAAGAACGGGGACTGACGGCCGCTCTTCAGCGTGAAGCTGCCGAACTTCAAAACGTGGCTCTCCACCATGAAGTGGATGAACTCTTCCTTATACTGCTCCATGAAATCCCCTTTCGCAAAGAAACGGGGCGGGGAAACAATCCCTTTGCCCCGTTAAACCGGCTCCAGATAAAGTAGCAAATTCTCTTCGATTATGCCAACAAACGCGCTAGTCCTCAACGCGGATGACGCTGGGCTCGGCGCGCAGGACGTCCTCAAGCCCGCCGATCTCCTCGAGCACGCGGCGCACGCTCGCCTCGCTAGCGGTGTGCGTGACGTAGCTGAGGTTCACCGTCTCATGCTGGGCGCTGCCGCGCTGCACCACGCTGCGCACGCTAACGCCGTGCTTGGCGAACACGCCGGCCATGGCGGCCAACACGCCGGAGCGGTCGGCAACGGAGAAGCGGATGTAGTACTTCGTGCTCAGCTGCTCCATGGGAACGATGGGCAGGTTGTCGGTGCAGGTGCAGCCGACCACCGGCGGGATGCCGAGCGTCATATGGCGCGCAACCTCCAGCACGTCGCCCATGACCGCCGCGGCGGCAGGGCCCGCGCCGGCGCCCTCGCCGAAGAACATGGTCTCGCCCACGGCGTCGCCCGTGACGTAGATTGCGTTGAACACGCCGTTGACCTGGGCCATCTGATGAGCCTTCGGCAGCATGGTGGGATGCACGCGCACATCGATGCCCTCGGACGTGCGATGCGCCAGCGCCAGCAGCTTGATGACGTAGCCCATGTCGTCAGCAGTGTCCATGTCGAGCTGCGTGATGTTGCGAATGCCCTCGGTGTAGACGTCGTTGAGCTTCACGCGGCTGTTGAAGGCGATAGATGCCAGGATGGCGATCTTCGCGGCGGCATCGAAGCCGTCGACGTCGGCGGTGGGGTCTGCCTCGGCGAAGCCCTTCGCCTGAGCCTCGGCCAGCGCATCCTCGTAGGACAGGCCGTCGTCGACCATGCGCGTGAGCATGTAGTTGGTGGTGCCGTTCACGATGCCCATGACGGAGGTGATCTCGTTGCTGATGAGCGAATGCTTCAGCGGCTGGATGATGGGGATGCCGCCGCCGACGCTGGCCTCGAAGCCCACTTCCAGATTCTTCTCTCGGGCAAGGTCCATAACCTCGTCGCCGAAGGTGGCCATGAGCGCCTTGTTGGCGGTGACCACGTTCTTGCCGGCACGCAGGGCGCCGAGCACCACGTCGCGCGCGGCGGTGGTGCCGCCGATCAGCTCGATGACGATATCGATCTCGGGGTCGTTGATGATGTCGTTGAAGTCCTCGGTGAACAGGTGCAGCACGCCGCGCGCCTCGGCCTGCTCGGGATTGCGCGAGCACACGCGCACCACTTCCATGTCGACGCCCAGATGGCGCTTGAAATCCTCGCGATGGTTGCGCAGGATGTCCAGGCAGCCGCCGCCGACGGTGCCCGTTCCCACGAGTCCAAGTTTGATGGTCATATCTCCCCCTTCGAAAGGTTGAAAAGCTGTGCCCGAAGCGCCGGGCGGGTTTGGGATGGCTATGTTGCAAACCAGAGGATACCGCAGGAACGCCGGCGCCGCGCGCCGATGCCGCCCACAGGCCCCCTGGAGCCGGCGAGACGACCGCCAAGCCCGCAAAACCCGCGAAAGCGCGAAATATGCGGCGGGCGGCGGGGCTGGCGGCTGCCGGGTGGGCCCCAGCGCCGAACGAGCCCGACCGCCCCAACGCGTTTAGATATCGCGATGATACAGGTCGGCGTAGGTTTCGCGACGGGTGACCACGCGAGCCTGGCCGTCCTTCACGAACACGATGCCGGGGCGCGGCTGGCCGTTATAGTTGCTGGCCATGGTGTAGCAGTACGCGCCGGTGCCGAACACCGCGATGACGTCGCCCAGGTCGGGCGTCTGCAGCGGCATGTCGATGACCACCGCGTCGCCGCTTTCGCAGTGCTTGCCGCACAGCGTGACGATCTCGGTGCGGGGCTGGCCGGCCTTGTTGGCGATGGTGGGCTCGTAATCGGCGTGGTAGAGCGCCGTGCGGATGTTGTCGGACATGCCGCCGTCGATGGCCACGTACTTGCGGATGCCGGGCAGCGTCTTCAGAATGCCGACGGTGTACAGCGTGAGGCCCGGGGTTGCCACCAGGCTGCGGCCGGGCTCAACGGCCAGACGCGGCAGCTTAACGCCCAGACGTTCGCAGTTCTCGCGAACCGCGTTGACCGTGCATTCGGCGAACTCGTCGATAGTGGAAGGCTTGTCATCGGCCTTGTAGGCGATGCCCAGGCCACCGCCCATGTCAAGCTCCTCGACCTCGTAGCCGTAGGTCTCCTTCACGCGGGCGATGAACTCGACCATGACCTGCACGGCCTCGGCAAACGAATGCAGCGCGAAGATCTGCGAGCCGATGTGGCAGTGGAAGCCGGCCAGGCGCACGTTCGGGGCCTCAAGCGCGTCCTTGACGCACTTGAAGGCGAAGTCGTTGAGCATGGTGAAGCCGAACTTGCTGTCCTCGCAGCCCGTGCGGATGTACTCGTGCGTGTCGGCCTCGACGCCGGGGGTGACGCGCATGTAGATGTCCTGCGTGACACCCAGCTCGCCGGCGATCTTGCTGATGCGGCCCAGCTCGATGCGGCTATCCACCACGATGCGGCCCACGCCCGCCGAAATGGCCTCGCGCAGCTCCTGCGGCGTCTTGTTGTTGCCGTGCACGAACACGCGCTCCATGGGGAAGCCCGCCTGCTGCGCGCACCACAGCTCGCCGCCGCCGGACACGTCGAGGCACAGGCCCTCCTGCGCGACGATGCGCGCGGTTTCCTTATTTAGGAACGCCTTGGAGGCGAAGATGACGTCGGAGTTCTCATAGCGGCTGCGGAACGCCTTGAGGTAGGTTTCCATGCGGTTGCGCATGTCGGCCTCGTCCATGACGTAGAGCGCGGTGCCTTCCTTATGGGCAAGCTCCACCATATCGACGCCGCCGACGAACAGGTAGTCGTCACGCACCTCGGCGGTCATGGGCAGCACGGCGCCCAATTCCATGGTAGTGCGGTTATCAGGTTGCTTGGTGTGATCCGATGGTGCCAAAGACATAGGCGCGCTCGCTTTCTCGCAGTTCCCGGTGTCAAGTTGCAATTGGCAAACTGACGCTGTTCTCAATCCGTTCCATAGTATCAGGCTCGAACGCGCACCACTGTGTCAACCTGGTAAATTCGAGTGCAAATAGCAACGGCTCGGCAACCCCTACCGGCCGTTCCCTGGCACGAAAAAAGCCCCCGCGTTCGCGAGGGCTTTGCGTATGAGGTTACGTTTGCCGCGCAGGTGCGTTTAGTTGCGGGCAGCCATGTAAGCCAGGCCGGCGGCGGCGGCGAACAGCACCACGAATTCGCCCAAGAGCGGCGCCACGGTGCTACCGAACCACGCAAGGCTGATGGCCGGGGTCTGAGCTGCCACCAGGGTGAAACCCGTCAGCGATGCCACGGCAGAGGAAGCGATGGCGCACACCGCGATCGCGATTGCCAGCAGGGCGACGAACCCGACGAGCATGGTAATCGGGGTATGGTTTCCTTGGATCTGCTTTACGTTCGTTGCTGCGTTCATTTTAACCCGTCATCCTTTCTCGCTCGCCTGAATCCGTTTCAGGCTTCGGTCTACTTCACCGTTTGGCAACGTTGAAAATCTGTTCCTTGACAACTTCGTTGCGTTCGGTGCGATTGCCAATCTATCAGGGCTGCGCTAGAAGTGAAGATGTCCGTCGATTTCTTCACTATTCGGACACTTTTCGCCAACATTTTGTGCACTTGCACAAAAATACGGTCAATAGAAATACTCTTAACCGATAGGCTATGTGAATATATGTTTCACCAGGTTATCGATAGAAAATCGATTTTTGCCCTGGCGAATCGGCCACTAAAATACTGGCCGATTGATCTACGCCTCATAAGAAAATTGTTCAAGACTATCTGTTTGCTTTTACGTTTTAAAGAGCTTTTTGCAGTGTTCACAGAAGCCCCACCAGGCCTTTACGCGTGCGGTACAATTTGAGCCGCGAAAACATGCTATCGCGGCGAATCCCGCCCGATCGGCACGGCAACAACCGTCAACGTCACTTAAGGAGGCAAAAATGGCGAAACCCGAACCGTCCATGGATGAATGGCTCAAAGAAGCGAAGCAGGACCCGAAGGCCGCGCAATGCGGCATGTTCCTCACGCACAACGGCGTGGTGCGCATCACGCCCAAGGCGCAGGTGCGCGAGGGCGTCGAGGGGCTTGGCGATGTGGCGCAGGTCGACTTCAGCTACGACGCCGAAGGCCTTGAGCAGGCCGTCAAGGAGGCGCTCACGTGGCCGGGCGTCTATTATGTGCGCGTATGGCTCAACGAGGGAGTGCTGAACGTGGGTGATTCGCTCATGTACGTGCTCATCGGCGCCGACATCCGCCCGCGCTGCATCGACGCGCTGCAGCAGCTGGTCGGCAAGATCAAGAACGAGCTGGTGGTCGAGAAGGAGATCTACGCGTAGGCGAGACAGCCGGGCTTAAACAAAAATGGGGCGGCGGGTTCCAACGAACCCGCCGCCCCATTCATTGATGAGCGAAACGGTTAATGCGACGCCGTACTACTCGCGAGAGCGCCTGCGATAGGCAACCACCGCTGCGACAACCGCCGCCAAAAAGAAGCCCGTCGGCACAGGCCGACGGGCTTCTCTCGTTACTATGAAGGTAAGGAAACGCCGCGCTTAGCGCTTGCTACGCCTCTTTGCCACGACGGCGATTCCCAGTGCGGAAGCACCCAAGGCCAAGGCCACAAGGGCGCTCGGGGTCTGATCGCTGGTCTCGGCCAACTCATCATTGGAAGCTACTTGCTGCTCCTCGGGCTTGTTGCCGGAATCGTCCTTAGACCTATCGTCGGACTTAGACCTATCGTCGGACTTATCCTCGGATTCGCCGGCAGAATCCGCCTTAACCTCGTACTTGTTCGTGATGACACCCTCGTTGCCGACAGTAGCGTTATCGGTAGTATAGCCACTGACGTCTGCCTGGGTAATCTTATAGTCAACGTCATGACGCTCGCCGTTGTCGTCATAGGCGTACTGGCGAACGCCGGTGTACGTGACGGTATACGTGTCGTCGCCATTGTCCACAACAGCGGGCAGCATATCAGAAGCGACGCCATCAGCGGTCAGCGAGAGAAGTTTGGCGTAGTCCTCGGCGCTCGGGCGCAGACCGTCCTTGTTAGAGGAGTCTTTCCAGGCGATCGTAGCGCTGACATCGGTATAAGCGGGGACGATGGTGAGCGTGGCAGGGACGATGCGGATGTAGTTATAGCCGCAGATGTCGTCGCCGACCACCATCTTGTAGGTATAGCCATCGCTCATGACGACATCACCAAGGCCCGTGCGGGTTTTTGCGCTGTTGCTCGTGTAAGCTTCCGGAATCTGCTCCGGATCGGTCGTATAGGTAATCGCGTACTCGCCAGGCTGCTCGCCCGCCTTGCGGCTCAAACTAAAAGCCGAGAGGTCAAGCGGAGTCGTGGGATCGCCGACGATCAGGCTCAAAGTGGCTCCCAAGGTCGGGTCGGCTTCGCCCTCGACCTTCGTGGCATCCTGTTCCATGAACTCATACAGCGTCAGGATGTTGTGCCGCACAAAGTGAGAGCCGTTTCCCGCGTAATTGCCGATAAAGTCGATCCGCTCCCAAACGAAACCCGAGCTTACCATGCTGTCGTCGGTTGCAAGCCAGGTATCGCCGGCGCCCGTGTCACCACGGTCGCTTTTAAAGCAGAAGGATCGGTTGAAATCCGTTCCCTCCACAAGGTCTTTACCACCGTCCTTGACCGTAGACCTGAAGTGATGGGACTGACCGTCATACCACGCACTCTGAGGACCGGAAACCTCCGGCGTTCCGTAGCTTTCCGTCTCGTCAGCCCATGCGCTTACCGGCATCGCAAGGGTAAGCGAGACTATTAGCGCCAACGCTACAATGCCCAGTGTTTTTCTGAATCCTTTCATTGTTTAACCTCCTTGACAGATTCAGCTATCCGGATCGCTATTTCGCGATCCCCCAACCTATGCTTTGCCCGGTACCGGTGCATACCGACGCAAATCGCCTGTTCCATAAGCCGCCGCTATCAGTTCATCTACTGCGTTACCAGCGGCTGTAACAGTTGGTTGACCTGGTCCGTTGTTAGCTCGGCGGATTCAGCCTTCTCTGCTGGAGGCCTCAGTCTGGGCTTCTCTTCCCTTTCCCGTTATCGCCTTGCGTTGCTCGTTTTTCGTCTGGTTCGCAATCACGAAAGGACCGGGTCGTAAGAACCCCGATCAGCTATTTACAACGCTATATGCGTTCGAAAGCTGCCCCCCGTTTTCGGAGTGGCATGGCTCGACTTTGATAAGCCCTTCTCGGCTCATGCGCGTGATGGCGCGGTCGATGGTCTTGACGCTGCAGCCCATCAGCTGAGACAACTCCTTTTTCGTTGCCTGCGCCGCACCTGATATGGTCGTTTGCGCGGCGATATAGCCGAGCAGACGCTCCTGCGTGGGAGTTAGCGATATATCACTCTCATGTATCTTGCGCATATCTGCCTTTCCGCGCATACGTTGTATATACGGGCGTAAGCAAATGCAGACGTTTGCTTACAGCCCCCTCGGCCTGATAAAGCGTTACTCGTTTCGGAGTGCAAAACGCTTTATCAGGCCGTTTCTTTTCACTCAGTCAGTGAAATTAATATAGCCGACCACTCAAGTAATGTCTAGATTATTTGCCAACATCAAAAATCGGTATTGGCAAACGATGCGATTCTTGCTATAAACGCAGCTATTTGTGTGGGGTTGTGACGTCCGCTGGCCGCTGCTTCACCCACTTCAAGAACGTTGTATGCGAAACCCCCAGCGATTCCGCTGCCTGCCGGCTGTTCAAACAGCCGTCTTCCCACTTGCGGTGCACCGCATCGAACTCCTCGGGCACGGCCAGCGCCGGGCGCCCCAGCTTGACGCCGCGCGCACGCGCCGCCGCAATCCCCTCCGCCTGGCGCTGACGGATGTTGTCGCGCTCCACGTGCGCCACGTAGCTGAGCAATTCCAGCACGATGTCGGCGATCAGCTTTCCCGTCACCCCGTGGCCGGACGTCGAGCGCGTGTCGAGCAACGGCATGTCCAGCACCACGATGTCGACGCTTCTCTGTTTGGTGAGCAACCGCCACTGGCCGAGTATCTCGTCGTAGTTACGGCCAAGGCGGTCGATGCTCTTCACCACGAGCACGTCGCCAGTTTGCAGACGTTCGAGCAGCGATTGATACCCGGGACGATCGAAGTTACGCCCGCTCAGATAATCGACGAACACGGATTCCTCTGAAACGCCAATGGCGGACAGGGCATCGAGCTGCCTGTTCAGGTTTTGATCCTTGCTTGATACCCTTGCGTATCCATACATGGTCATGACTCGCTCCTTTCTGCGCCCGAAAGCGCACCAAGAACGGTCGGCATCGGCCAGTCTACCTATATAGCGTTCGAGCACAAGCGGATCTCGCGTGCGTTTCGGAACGGTTTACGATTCGAACCCCAATCGTGACGCCAGGACCAACCTAGCCACCGCAACTGCACATATCGCTTCGAGTGTACCGGGTCCCTTGCTTCGTTAAGAAACGTCCCACCTTCGCCCATGCCGCCTACGCACCTACGCGACGGTAAAAGGAGCCGAAGGCGCCTGCAACCCAAAACGCCCTGCCGGCAAAAGCCGACAGGGCGCTATCGATTCTCAAACGTTGCGCCGGCGGAATGGCCGGCGCATTCGCATTCTAGTCCGTGAAGTACTTCACGCCGCTTTCGAACAGGGGCATGAACTTGTTGCCCGGAACGTTCTTGTACAGACCGTCGCCGCGGCGCTCCACGTGGCCCATCTTGCCGAGCACGCGACCGTCGGGGCTGGTGATGCCCTCGATGGCCATGACGGAGCCGTTGGGGTTCACGTCCCAATCCATGCTGGGCTGGCCGGCCTCGTCAACGTACTGCGTGGCGATGCGGCCCGTGGCCTCGAGCTGGTGCTGCAGCTCAGGGCTGCACACGAAGCGGCCCTCGCCGTGGCTGATGGCCACGGTGTGGATATCGCCGGGCTCGCACTGGGACAGCCAGGGGCTCAGGTTGCTGGCCACGCGCGTGCGCACCAGGCGGCTCTGATGGCGGCCGATGGTGTTGAACGTGAGCGTGGGGCACTCGTCGTCCATGGGGCGGATGTCGCCGTACGGCACCAGGCCCAGCTTCACGAGCGCCTGGAAGCCGTTGCAGATGCCCAGCATCAGGCCATCGCGGTTGAACAGCAGGTCGCGCACGGCCTCGGTGACCTCGGGGGCGCGGAAGAAGGCCGTGATGAACTTCGCCGAACCGTCGGGCTCATCGCCGCCGGAGAAGCCGCCGGGCAGCATGATGATCTGGCTGTTCTTGATGGCCTCCACCAGCGCCTTCGTGCTCTCGGCAACGGCCGAGGGCGTGAGGTTGTTGATGACCAGCGTGTCGGCCACGGCGCCCGCCTGCTCGAACGCGCGAGCGGAATCGTACTCGCAGTTCGTGCCCGGGAACACGGGGATGATCACACGCGGGCGCGCGATGGTGCCGTTGTACGTGAGCGGCAGGCGGTTGTCCACCGTCACCTGCTTCACGGCCTCGCCCTCCTGGCGGTACGGGTACACGCTCTCGATGGCGCCCTCCCATGCCTCCTGCAGCGCGGCCATGTCGAGCTCCTCGCCCGCGGCGATGAAGCAGTAGTCCTCGGTAGTGGTGCCCAGCACGACCACGTCCAGGTTGTCGGTTGCGGCGGGCAGCTGTGCGTTATCTGCCAGCTCCACCAGGAAGCTGCCGTACGCGGGCGCGAACAGCGCGTCGACGTCGACGTCGTCGAGCTTCACGCCCAGGCCGTTGCCCACGCACATCTTGAACAGCGACTCGGCCATGCAGCCGTAACCCGGCGTGCAAACCGCCAGCGCAGCACCGTTGCCGATGAGCTCCTGCACGGCGTCCATGGCCGCCAGCGCATCCTCTGCCGCAGGCGCGATGCCCTCGGCGTCGTAGCAGCGCGGGGCGACCAGCGCCACGCGATGGCCGGCACCCTTGAACTCGGGGGACGTCACGCGACCGACCTTGCCCACCGCCGTGGCGAACGACACGAGCGTGGGCGGCACGTCGAGCTGCTCGAAGCTGCCGGACATGGAGTCCTTGCCGCCGATGGAGCCGATGCCCAGATCGACCTGCGCCATGAGCGCGCCCAGGACGGCAGCCGTGGGCTTGCCCCAGCGCTTCGCGTCGCCGCGCAGGCTTTCGAAGTACTCCTGGAACGTCAGGTACATATCCTGGCGCTTGAAACCGGCAGCCACCAGGCGCGCGACCGATTCGACCACGGCAACGTACGAGCCGGTGAACTGGTCGGCCTCGGTGAGGTAGGGGTTGAAGCCCCAGGCCATGCCGCTGCACGTGGTGGTCTCGCCGCCCACGGGCAGCTTGGCGACCATGGCCTGCGCCGGCGTCAGCTGGTTCTTGCCGCCGAAGGGCATGAGCACCGTGGCCGCGCCGATGGTGGAGTCGAAGCGCTCGGACAGGCCCTTGTTCGAGCACACGTTCAGGTCGGTGACCAGGGAATTCATACGCTGCGCAAGGGTATCGCCTTCCCACGTGCGCTCGTAGGCGCCCGCCTGGCCCACATGCACGGCCTGCTGCTTCGGCGCGCCGTTGCTCGCCAGGAACTCGCGGCTGAGGTCGATGATGGCGCTGTCGTTCCACATGACGCGCACGCGCGCATCGTCGGTGACCTCGGCGACCACGGTGGCCTCGAGGTTCTCCTCGCGCGCATAGCGCAGGAACTCGTCCACGTCGGAAGCGGCGATAGCACAGGCCATGCGCTCCTGGGACTCGGAGATGGCCAGCTCGGTGCCGTCCAGACCCTCGTACTTCTTCGGCACCTTGTTCAGGTTGATGCGCAGGCCGTCGGCCAGCTCGCCGATGGCGACGGACACGCCGCCCGCACCGAAGTCGTTGCAGCGCTTGATGAGGCGCGTGGCCTCGCCGCGGCGGAACAGGCGCTGGATCTTGCGCTCCTCGGGCGGATTGCCCTTCTGCACCTCGGCGCCGCAATGCTCCAGCGACTCCAGGTTGTGCTCCTTGGAGCTGCCCGTGGCGCCACCGATGCCGTCACGGCCGGTGCGGCCGCCCAGCAGCACCACCACGTCGCCCGCCTCGGGCGTCTCGCGGCGCACATGGTCGGCAGGCGTTGCGGCAACAACGGCGCCGATCTCCATGCGCTTGGCCACGTAACCGGGGTGATACAGCTCGTTGACCTGGCCGGTTGCCAGACCGATCTGGTTGCCGTAGCTGGAATAGCCAGCAGCGGCCGTGGTGACCAGCTTGCGCTGCGGCAGCTTGCCGGGCAGCGTCTCGGACACGGGCGCCAGCGGGTTGGCGGCACCGGTGACGCGCATGGCCTGGTACACGTAGCTGCGGCCCGACAAGGGGTCGCGGATGGCGCCGCCCAGGCACGTTGCCGCGCCGCCGAACGGCTCGATCTCCGTGGGATGGTTGTGCGTCTCGTTCTTGAACAGGTACAGCCAGTCCTGCTCCTCGCCGTCGACGTCCACCTTGCACTTCACCGTGCAGGCGTTGATCTCCTCGGACTCGTCCAGGCCCGTGAGCACGCCCTTGGACTTGAGCCACTTCGCGCCGATGGTGCCCATGTCCATCAGGCAGACGGGCTTGGCCTGGCGACCCAGCTCGTTGCGCATGTCCATATACTGGTCGAAGGCGGCCTGCACGCGCGGGTCGTCGATGGCAACGTCGGTCATCTCGGTGCCGAACGTGGTGTGGCGGCAGTGATCGGACCAGTAGGTGTCAATCATCTTGATCTCGGTGATGGTCGGGCAGCGGCCCTCGCTCTGGAAGTACTGCTGGCAAAACGCCAGGTCGGCCTCGTCCATAGCCAGCTCGCGGTCGGCGATGAACTGCGCCAGGCCCGCGGCGTCAAGGTCGAGGAAGCCCTCGAGCACCTCGACCGGCTCGGGCTGGGGCTGCGCCATGGCCAGCGTGTCGCGCTGCTCAAGCGTTGCCTCGCGCGCCTCGATGGGGTTGATGACGTAATGCTTGATGGCCTGGACGTCCTGATCGGACAGCGGGCCGGACAGCAGGTACACCTTCGCGCTGCGGACCTCGGGGCGCTCGCCCTGGCTGATCAGCTGGATGCACTCGCTTGCCGAAGCCGCGCGCTGGTCGAACTGGCCGGGCAGGAACTCCACGGCGAACACCTGCGCGCCGTCGGCCTGGGGCAGCTCGGTCGAGGCGACATCGACCTGGGGCTCGCTGAACACGGTGGGAACGCACTGATCGAACAGCTCCTGCGAGATGCCCTCCACGTCGTAGCGGTTCACCAGGCGCAAACCCTCGAGCGAGGTGATGCCCAGGATGCTGCGCAGCTCGTGCGCCAGCTGCTGGGCCTCAACGTCGAAGCCGGGCTTCTTCTCCACATAGATGCGGGAAACCATGGACGTCCTTCCTAGTCGTATGTGCAGATGGCGAGCCATCCGCGATCGTGCGGGACAAGGGCGACGGCCCTGCCCCGCTTCCTTCCTAAAATGCAAGCGGGCACCGCGCGGGCACCCGTTTGTTTTCCGTCTTGCTGGGCCGAGACGGGCTGGCGGCCTGTTTGGCCGTGCCTACTCGTCCTTCTTCTTTTTGCCGAAGCCGAACAGGCCCTTCTTCTGGGGCTCGGACTCGGCGGGCTGCTCGGCCGCCTGCTTCTCGGCGGCGCGCTGCTGCGCCTTGGCCTTCTTCTCGGCGGCGCGCATCTCCTTGGTGGGGTGGTTGAGCACCTCGTCGGCGTACTTCTGGCGCGCCTTGCGGCACTTGCCCATGTCGATGTAGAGGGCGGCGATGATGAACACGTAGGCCAGCGCCAGGGTGACGTACATGATGGGCGCGGGCATGCCGAGGTTGTTGCCGGCGAAGCTGACCACGGTCAGGACGATGGCCAGGATCAGGCACACCCACCAGATCTTGCGCAGGCGCTTGTACTCGGCGGTAGGCGGGTTGTAGAACTGGCGATCGCGCTCGGCGTCCTTGGCGCGCTGCTGCTTGCGCTCGGCCTTCTTCTGCTGGGGCGTCTTCTTCGTGGACTGGATGCGCACCGAGGATGCGGCCTTCGAGACCGGCTTCGCGGAAGCGGCCGACTTGCGCGTGGCGCCCTTGCGGTCCTCGGATTGGTAGCGCTCGTTCATGGGGTTGCGTTGTGTCATTCTCACTCCTTCGCCCGCCTGCCGGCAGGCGAACCTTCTTCTGCTGCGGTCGCGTGCGGCGCCCCGCATCTCCTTCGGCGCGCGGCCCGGCTTGACGCCGGCGCCGCTTGCCTGGGGCCGATCCGGGACGCCGCATGCGCCCTTGCGAACCTGTACTGCTTATGCGGCCCTGCCGGGCCTGGGGCTAGAACTCGAACTTCTTGCCGGAGATCTTCTCGTAAGCCGCGATGTACTTCTGGCTGGTGCGTTCGATGACCTCCTGGGGCAGATGCGGGGGGTTGCCCTGACGGTCCCAGTTGGCGTTGAGCCAGTCGCGCACGTACTGCTTGTCGAAGCTGGCCTGGTCGCGGCCCGGCTCGTAGGCATCGCCCGGCCAGAAGCGGCTGGAGTCGGGCGTGAGCACCTCGTCGGCCAGGATAATCTGGCCGTCGATGACGCCGAACTCGAACTTCGTGTCGGCGATGATGATGCCGTTCTCGGCAGCGTGGTCGCGGGCGACGGAGTACACCTTGATGGCCAGGTCGCGCAGCTGCGTGGCGGCGTCCTCGCCGAGGATCTCCGCGCAGCGCTCGAAGCTGATGTTCTCATCGTGGTCGCCGATCTCGGCCTTCGTGGAGGGCGTGAAGATGGGCTCGGGGAGCTTGGAGGAGTTCACCAGGCCCTCGGGCAGCTGGATGCCGCACACGGTGCCCTGCTTCTGGTACTCCTTCAGGCCGCTGCCGGCAAGATAGCCGCGCACGATGCACTCGACGGGGAACATCTCGGCCTTCTTCACCAGCATGAAGCGGCCGCGCAGGTAGTCGGCGTAGGGCTTGAACTGCTCGGGCAGGTCGGCCACGTCGGCGCTGATCAGATGATTGCCGATGACGTCCTTGAGCTGGTCGAGCCAGAACAGCGAGATCTGCGTGAGCACCGCGCCCTTATGCGGGATCTCGTCCTCCAGGATGTAATCGAACGCCGAGATGCGGTCGGTGGCCACCATCAGCAGCTTGTCGCCCAGGTCGTAGATGTCGCGCACCTTGCCCTGTGCGTCCGGCTTGATATCGATTCCGCTCATGCCTGCTTATCCTTTCCCCATGAGAGTTGCGCCGGGCGCGGGCGGCGCCCAGCCGGCATTTGCGCGCCGTTTGCGGCGTGACTGTAACGTTGCCATTATCGTCTATTTTCCGTCGTCGTGCGACCGCCCGAACGGTATCCCCGTTTTCTGCGCATGTTGCTGCGCGCGTTGCTGCTCCTTCTGCTGCCGTTGCGCCTCGCGCTGCTGCTGGCGCTGTTGCAGCTGCTGCTCGCGCTGCTGCTGTTGCTGCTGGCGCTGCTGTTGACGCTGCTCGCGCTGCTCGTCGCCCTCGTAGTACAGCGGCAGGTTGATGGTGAAGCAGGCGCCCACGCCCTTCTCGCCCTCGACGTCCACGTAGCCGTTGTGGCGGTCGACGATCTCCTTCACCACGGAAAGGCCGATGCCCAGGCCGCCGCTTTCGCGCGTGCGGCCGGCGTCCGCGCGCCAGAAGCGGGAGAACACCATCTTCGCCTCGTCGGGCGAAAGGCCGATGCCCGTGTCGCGCACGGCGATAGCGCACATGCCCTCGTGGCTGGACACGCTGACGGTGATGGTGCCGCCTTCGGGCGTGTAGCGCACCGCGTTGGAGATGAGGTTGGCTGTGGCTTGACGGATCATGTCCGCATCGCCGCGCACGCGCACGCCGCGCTCCACCTCGTAGATGAGCTTGAGGCCCGAGTCGGACACGTAGGCCTCGTGCGTGGCGATGATGCCGCTGATGAGGTCGCCCACCTCGAGCACTTCCTTCTTCATGGGCGTGCTGCGATTCTCCAGGCGCGAAAGCTTCAGGATGGCGTCGACCAAACGGCTTAGACGTTTGACCTCGCCGTTCACCGTTTCAAGGCGCTCCTCGTCGGCATCGAACACGCCGTCGACCATGGCCTCGACCGTTGCCTGGATGGCCATGAGCGGCGTGCGCAGCTCATGCGCGACGTCGGTGGTCAGGCGGCGTTCGAGCTTGCGGTCGCGCTCGATGGAGTCGGCCATCTCGTCGAAGGTCATGCCCAGGCGCGCGATCTCGTCCTCGCCGCGGATGCCCGTGCGCGCCGACAGGTCGCCTTCCTTGATGGCGCGGGCGGTCTGCGCCATGGTGTTGACGGGGCGCACCAGGGTGCGCGCGAACAGGAAGCCGATGCACGACGCCAGCACGATGGCCAGCACCGTTGCGAACACCATTGCCTGGTAGGAGTTGTTGGAGAACTGCTCGTCGGCCTGCGTGAGCAGGGTTTCGCTTCCGTACACCCAGATGCGCACGGACCCTACGGCCGCACCGCCATACTCGATGGGCGCGCTGGCGAACTGCTGGCTGGCGCTGACCGGCGGCGCCAAGGTGCGCCCGCTGTCCGAGTTCGGCGACATGCCCGCGCCCGATTCGCTTCGGGACGACCCCGTGCCGTCGTCGATGGTGACCGCCGAGGAATCGTACACGGCCTTGCCCGTGGTGTTGTCGATAACGGCCACGCCCACGCCGCTGTTCAGGCTTTCGGCGTACTTCGCCACGGCCTCGACCTGCGGGTCGTGCAGGGTGTGGGAGGTGTTGTACACCTCCTCGATGCGCGTTGCCGTGCTTTCGGCGAGCGACTCCATGTTCTCCTGCGTGTAGGTATGGAAATGTTGCTGCCACACGAACGACAGCACGCCGATGGCCACCATGGCGGTCATGGCGGCGATCAGGGCGAACGCCATGGTCATGCGCGTGGTGTACGTCAGGCTGTTCCACCAGTTCACCACGCCCTGGTACGGCTTGCGCCTTTTCTTTTCCTCGGAGGGGCGCTCAACCACGACCGGCCCCGTGGTGGCGGAGCCGGTCGAAGGAGCGTCTTGCGTTGTGTTGGTATCGGTATCCACGTGGGCTCGCGGCCTTTCTTCTGGGAAGGGAGGCGCGGCCGAGCGCTGGCGGCCGCGCGGCGGCTAGCTTACTGACCCTGCTTGGTGGGGTCTTCGAAGCGGTAGCCCACGCCGTGCACGGTGTGCAGCCACTTGGGGTTGCGCGGGTTGTCGCCGATCTTGGCGCGCAGGTTCTTCACGTGGGAGTCGATGGTGCGCTCGTAGCCCTCGAAGTCATAGCCGAGCACCTTCTCGACCAGCTCCATACGAGAGTACACGCGGCCCGGGTAGCGGGACAGCGTGGTGAGCAGCTTGAACTCGCTGGCCGTGAGGTCGATCTCCTTGCCGGAGACCATGACCTTGTGGCCGGACACGTCGATGGTGAGCTCGCCGAACTCGAGCACCTCGCGCTGGGGCTCGGAATCGGCGTGCACGCGGCGCAGCAGCGCGCGGGCGCGGGCGACCAGCTCGCGCGGGCTGAACGGCTTGACCAGATAGTCGTCGGCGCCCAGCTCCAGGCCGATGATGCGATCCTCGACCTCGCCCTTGGCGGTGAGCATGATGATGGGCACGTCGGAGTTGTCGCGGATGGCGCGGCAGACGCGCTCGCCGGGAACGCGCGGGAGCATGAGGTCGAGGATGACCAGGTCGAAGTGGTGCTTGGAGAATTCCTCCAGCGCCTCCTGGCCGTCGCCGACGGCGGTTACCCAATAACTCTCGCGCTCAAGATATGCGGTTACGGCATCGCGGATGGCCTTCTCGTCCTCCACCAGCAGGATGCGCCTGGTTTCGTTGCTCATGGTTCACTCCTTAGGAAGCTGCTTTCCATGCTTTCATCACCTCGCACGCACGTCCCCTTTGCGCGGCCGTGCGGGTGAAGGGTGTTTGGGTTTATTGTAACAAGTCAAGTCAAACCCCCTCGCGCCTGTAGGCGAAATGACATAATTACCGCCATGGCAACCCAAAGGACACCACAGGGCGGCGCAGGCCGCCAACCCTCCCGAGCAACCCGCACGAGCAGACGAGCCGCGCAGCCGGCCCGCCCCTTGCGCGGCGCCTCCGCACGCCCGCGTACCGCCGGTCGCGGCGTTTCCGCACATGGGAAGGTGAAAAGCACGGCCCCGCGCGCCGCTTCCGCACCCCGGGCGGCGGCTAAGGCGAGCGCCCCTGCGGCACGCACCGCGCAGCGCACGCAGGTGCGCGCCCAGCGCGCCGCAGCCGGTCGCGCACGTCGCGATACCGGCACCTACGTAGGCGCCGCCACCCCCACCCCGCTCTCCGGCACGCCGGGTCTGGGCGGCATCGGGATCTCCGGCGGCTCCCCCACCGGCCGCGGCACCCCGCGGCCTGCCGTCGGCGACGGCGGGCAGACGCTCATCACGCGCCGCGGCCTGCTGTTGGGCGCGCTCGGCGTGGGCGTGCTGGCCGCTGCGGGCGCCGGCGTCGCCGCGGTCGCAGGCGGCAAGGGTTCTTCCACGCCCGACATCCAAACGCTGAAGGTGCCCACCGACGCCGTCTTCTCCATCTCCGACCTGTCGCAGGTGGAGAACACCGACGATTGCGCAGAGCAGCAGGGCTCCTACGACCTGCCCTACGGCTCCCTGGTCTGGTGCAACGATTCGAAGTTCGCCTGCTGCCTGATTCCCACGGAGAAGGCAAAGCCGCTGGCGCAGGTGGCCACGCTGGCCCTGTCGTCGGGCACGTCGGCCGTGGTGCTGGACAAGGCACGCGGGCAGGACGAGGGTTTCGAGATCTACGACGCGCGCTGCACCTCTCAGGGCGTGGTGTGGACCGAGGCGAACATCATGGACGGCACCTGGCGGATCTTCGCCGGGAAGCTGAACTCAAACGGCGACGCGCTCTCCAACATCCAGCAGCTCGACGAGGGTTCCTCCGATCAGTTCGAGACCCCCACCATCGCCGCCGTGGGCGGGCACGCGTTCTGGCAGGTCATGCCGCAAGCCGACAGCACCGTCACCGCGGCGTCGCTGATTGCGCAGCTCAAGAGCGCCTCCATGGGCAGCTCGGACGCCAGCGTGGTGTACGAGTCCGCCGGCCGCATGGCAACCGCCCCGTATGCCGCGGGCGACGGTGTGGTCATCACGCCGCGCGTCACCGGCGCTTCGTCGTATTACCAGCTCACGCGCGTGAGCGAGAACGGCAACGTCACCGATACCCTGACGCTTCCCGCGTCCATGAAGCCGCTCGAGGCAGGCTACGGCAAGACCGGTTTCACGTTCGCGTTCGACGCCACGTACAGCTACGGCGACGGCATCGCCAACTTGGGCACATACGCCCCCGCCGAGTCACCGGGCAGCGGCGGCTACAGCGCGCAGAAGTGGCTGCGCTTCGACCGCACGCCCACCACCGCGCCGGCGTGGTGCGGCAACTGGCTGATGGTGAAGTCCACGAGCGCCGTGTGCGGCGTCGACCCGCAGGGCAAGCGATATTTCGCGCTGTCCGCGGAGAACGGAGCCGACGACTACGGCGAGTGGCTGGCTTCCAGCGGCCAGAACGACACGGTGGTCACATACTCCAACATCGACTACACGCCCATCGGCGGCGAAGCCGTGAACTGCTGCCGGGTGAAAGTTTGGAAAACGAAATAACCGCAGATTGAAGGCCCCGCGTTCGCGGGGCCTTTTGCGTGGGCGGGGCCTGCGGGCACAACGACTTGCTGGTTTGCGGGTCGCGAAAAGATTGCGAGCGAGGGGCTTTTGCGGATGCGGGATTGCGAGCTGGCGGATTGCGGGCGCGAAGGAGTTGCCGACTGGCGGGCCTTGCGAGTGCGCAGGGCTCTGCGGGCGCAAGGGGGCACTCGCGACACGCAGCCGGACCCACCTGCCCGAGCGGGCTGAAAGCAAGCCGCGACCGCCTCTTCGCGGCTTTCCCGCGGGAGCGAAGCTGAAAGCTATATAGGGGAACTATGTTTTGTATGGCAAACATAGTTAGCTTTGGGTTATCCTTTTGACTTAGTTAACCTGCGCGTACATTATCGCCATTCACAGATTCGCCGGTACGGGGGCTTTTGCCCGTGACTCCGCATCGGTGAACCTCCAGATGATATGGGCGCAGGGAAGCGCACCCGCATAAACAATCGAAGAAAGGAAACGGGATGATCGAACGCAATGCGATTCGACGCGTCCTGGCCTCAGCGGGAGGCAATGCCTCCAAAGGCGTGATGGCCATGGCGCTTACGTTATCGCTGACCCCGGCGACGGCACTCGCCCAAACCGACGGCAGCGAAATAGAAGGGGCAGCCGGCTCCGATGCTACCAACACTGAAACGGCTGCCCCTCTAGCGAGCGAAGACGCGGAAACGTCTTCCAGCTCAATCGAGGATTATACCTTGTCGGGGGGCGAAAGCGCCGTCTCCGCGCAAGAAGCATCCTATGATTTGACGAAGATCGCAGACGGCGAATACCAGGGCAAGGCCGTAGCCGACTCCAACGATTCCCTGAACAAGGGCGATGAGTGGAACGCGGAGAGCTACACCGTCTCGGTTACGGTAACCGTTGCGGGTTCGAAGATCTCGAAGGTGAAAGTCGCCGACTATAGCTCTCTTGGTGATGACGACTGGGATCGCATGGACAGGGCCGTGAACGGCTACGATAAAAGAGGAACATCTTACGAGGGCGTTGTCAGCCAGATCGAGAACGCCGGCAATACCAACAGTATCGACGCTGTCACTACGGCGACAATCTCTTCGAACGCTATCAAGGCCGCGGTCGACAACGCCCTCCAGGCGGCTTACGACGAGCAGAATGCAAAGCCGGCAGAGGATGAATACACCTATGGTTACGCTGGTTTGACCTGGGCCGAGTATTGGGCAGCCGAGGGAGTCCAAGCTGCAGGATCCGCAGCAAGCTCCAGCGACCTGGACTCTCGCAACGAAGCCGATAAGGGCGCGTTCGACGCGGTCACCCGCGCCACCGCCAATCACGGCCTGCATCGCGGCAGCTATCAGTGCATGGCCACCATCTACACCAACGAGGGCGCAACCTTCGAGCTGGCGACCTGGGCCACCGACGGTAAGTCGTTTACCACCACCGACGGCAAGACCGTAACGTGGAACCGCGGCGCCATGACCTGCGATGGCGCTAGCTACACCCTGAAGGACTACGAGGTCACGGGCTTGAAGTACGTGCCGGTTAAGGTGAAGACCTCTGACCTGGACGCTTTCAAAGCAACGCATAGGTTCGTGGCGAACGGCGACACGCTCGCCGGCGGCTATGGCGAGGGGCAGCTTTCATCGTATTCCGGCCTGGTAGCCGATGTCGATGCCGACACCAACGGCCTGAAGACCGTTACGGTTTCCGATGGTTCCTGCAGCTTCTCCGCTGCGGCGACCGGCACGGATTCCGGCATCAAGGACCAGGCGCTCAAGACGGCTGACTTGGCCAGCATGGGCGCAACCGTCAAGGATGCCTCCGGTTCTTACGGCGAATTCCTTCGCGTTGACTTCACGCAAGGCTTCGGCGATCTTGGCGCCAACATGCAGGCGGTGACCTGGACGTACTACGGCAACGACGCAACGCGCACCAACGCGCTGGCTACGTTCGGCACGAAGTTCGCCGCCGATAACTGGATGCACAAGGCCATGGGCATCCAGCTTGGCCTGACCGATTCGCTGCGCTGCCAGCTGCCGGACGGCACCAACGGCACCGGCTACTGGACGGTAACGGTACATGCGCTCGGCTATGCCGACGCTTCTTGGGATTTTCAGGCGACCGATGACAACATCGTCGGCGCCAAGGAGCCTGTGACCGAGGCAACGAAGGCGCAGCTGCAGAGCCTGTACGACAAGGCCGCCGCACTTGATAAGTCCAAGTACACCGAGGACTCGTGGACCGCTTCTTCCATCGAGACGGAAACCGCCGAGACCAAGGAGCTGCTTGAGAAAGCCGACCTGAGCGAATCGGAAGCTGCCGAGCAGGTCAAACACCTTCAGGGCGCGCTCGATGTGCTGGTCAGCCTGTATCCCGAGGTTGGCTCATATGTGCTCATGAACATCCCGTACAGCGATTTCTACGCTGCGGAGCAGAACAACTCCGGTACGGATGTGGTGACTTCCGCCACGAAGCAGAAGACGCTGGCCGGTTCGTTGGTCAGCGGTTCCTACCACGTGAACGCGGACGGCAGCGACATCACGGGTGCCACGTTCGCCGTTAAGGTCAGCTCCGACGATATCGATTGGTCGAAGTTCAAGCGCGTGACGGATTCCGATTCCGTTGATATCACCACCTCCATCAAGGGCAAGACCTCTACGACGACCTATTCCGGTCGCGACGCCCTGTTCCAGGCACCTAGCTATTCGTACTACGTGCTGCCCGAGAACGAAACGCCGGCAAACTACAAGGAAGCCACGGTCGACGAGTCCGGCAACATGAAGTTCGGCGCGGTCGAAGGCAAGGACGCCGTCGCCCTGTCCGATGTTGCTGCCGAGTTCACCACCAACAGCAAATACGGCGATTACGAGATCGACTTCGGCAATCTGCGCGAGCAGATGGTCGACGCCGACGGCAACCAGGCGGTCGTGTACGGCGCCGTGGTGAACGCCGCCGATGAGGCCGGCAAGGTCGAGGGCTACGGCATGCGCGCCCTGGAGAACATCTGGAAGGGCAAGGAACTTGCTTGGAGCTGTGGCTTCGTGACCGAAGCACACGGCAGCCCGCTGAGCTCGACCTATTACAAATCGATGATGGGCAAGACCATCAAGTCGGTGGTGTTCTACACGTCCACCGGTACCTACACCGTGGCCATGGATCAGTATGTTCCGGTAAAGGTTTCCGCAGATGAAGGCGCCATTTCTATTCAGGAAAGCGCATCGCTCGACGATACTTCCCTCATTGGTATGAATCCGACGCTGCCTGAAGGCTTCGACGCCGAATACAGCATCGAAGGCTGGAGCGGCAATGTCGAAGTATCGAACGCCTCTTCCGGCCCTTACAGCTCCGTCGTGAAGATCCCGGCCGGCACGCAGCCTGGCAGCTACACGCTCGTTGCCGCCGACAAGAGCGGCAAGTACGCGCCCTTGAGCGCAACGTTCACGTTGACAACGGCGAAGAATGCTGCCGCGTTCGATGCCTCCAGTCTGAAGCTGACGGCCGCCGACGGTGCCACCGAGAGCGACCTTGCAAACTATCTGGGCAACATCTCCCAGGTTACGGTGAACAACGTGGTGTACAACGCCCAGGGCAAGGGCGCCGTGAAGATCATCAACGAAGACGGTTCCCTGAACCTTGCCGCCGCGAACAAGGACGGCTCCCTGGTGTTCGCCGCGAACGGCGCATATGAGATCGAGGTCGCAGCTACGGGCTACAGCAGCAATCTGCAGTTCACGTATGCCAAGGTTGCCGACAAGGCCGCGCTTGAGAGCGCCATCCAATCCGCCTTGCAACTCGACAACGGCGAGCACGCATACACGGCAAGCAGCTGGACCGCTTTCCAGGCAGCGCTCAATGCCGCCCGGGGCGTGAACGAATCCGTTTCCGCCACCGATGAAGAGGTTGCCAGCGCGCTTTCCGCCCTGCAGAGCGCCCAAGCCGCGCTCGCCGCAACCCCCACGGCCGATCAGCTTGCCGATTTGCGCGCGGAGATCGAAGCCGGTTCCAATCTGAAGGAATCCGATTACACGTCCGAAAGCTGGGCAGCGTATCAGCAAGCTGTGAAGGCAGCCGAGGAGCTCTTCGACAATGAGGACGCATCCACTGCCGACGTCGAATCCGCAACGGCCGCCGTGAAGCAGGCCCGCGAGCAGCTGGCGAAACCGACCGTCGAGAATCCGCCTGCCGGCGGCACCGGGACGGACGGATCGGGTAGTGGCTCCGATACCGGCAACGGCGACGGGACGGACGGCAGCGGAACCGACAGCGGCAACGGCAATGGCACCGACAGCGGGACCGACAGCGGCGCGGCAGCGAGCGCAACCGGCACGGGCGCCGCTTCCGGCCTTGCCACTACAGGCGACGTCGCCCCGGTGGCGGCGACGGGCGCAGCCGCCATTGGCGCGGCAGCACTGGCCGCGGTCGCGCGCTTCATGCGCCGCCGCATGCGGGAATAGATTCCGCACAACATAAAAGCGCAGGCGGCGAAGATGCGTTCGCCGCCTGCGCCAAAGCGATGCAGTGCAGCCTTATGGCGGAGCCCAGGCTCCGCCATAAGGCCGTTTGAAGGAGAAGCGAAGACCGTGACGGACCGAAAGACCGAAGAGCGCGCCGAGGCGGAGATGCACGACGCAACGCAAGGAATCGAAGAAAAGGGGGCGGGCAAGCACGCAGCGTTGCCGCAGAAGGCGGCTACAGCGGGTTTGTTGATGCCATCGGTGCTGACGGGCGTGGCCATTGCGCTGGTCGTGGCGCAGTACCAGCCGCTCGTGTTCAATCCCGACGCATACGCATCGACCGAGCAGGCTACGACGGAAATCAAACCCGTCGAGGTAACCGCAGAACGCCAGGATGCGCAACCCGCCACCGATGCGAACTACAGCGCGGCGGACTACGGAATCGACGCCTCCAACCTGAAGGACGGCACCTACACCGGCTCCGGCCAGGGGTTCAAAAGCACCATCACGGTGGCGGTGACCATCAGCGACGGCAAGATCATCGCAATCGAAATAGTGTCCGCGGGCGACGATGAGCCGTATTTCAGCAATGCGAAGAGGCTGATAAGCTCGGTCATCGCTGCGCAATCGACGTCGGTGGACACCATTTCAGGAGCAACCTACTCTTCAAAGGGTATACTCGTCGCCATCAAGAACGCTCTTGAAAAGGCCGCAGGCGGGACGGGATCGGACACGGGGGCCTCATCTGCCCCGGCATCCGCCGCTTCGGGCAAAAGCCACGCAACGTTGAACCCGACCCAAGTGCCGACGAGCGGCTACGCCGACGGCACTTACTGCGGCGAAGGCGAGGGCTACAAAAGCACCATTCGCGTGGCCGTGACCATCGCAGGAGGGAAGATCTCCAAGATAGACATCCTTTCCCAAGGCGACGATGCGGCATATTTCAACCGCGCGAAATCGCTGATCGCAACCGTCGTCGACAAGCAAACGACGGCGGTCGACACGGTGTCGGGCGCAACGTTTTCCTCGGAAGGCATCTTGGCCGCTGTCGAAGACGCCCTACGCCAAGCGGCAGTCAAGACCGGCAACGGCACCGCGGCAGATAAACCCTCGGACGATTCCGGCAACACGGGAAGCGGCGACTCGCCGAGCAAGCCCGACGTCGACGAGCCTTCGCAAGGTGGGCAAACCGAGACCCGCTACCTTGACGGAGATTACACCGTATACGTGAAGTGCGAGAACACCGAGGACCCCGACGCGTTCGAACCGTATTACCTGGCCATGACCGTTACGGTTGAAAACGGCAAGGCATCCGCGATCAAGGACGTGCACGGAACGAACAAGGCGACCGACGAGGACGCGGTGCTCGAGGAATACGACGAATCGAACGATGCGTATCTTGAATGGGCGGCGTTCGGACGCGTCGTTCGCGGCAAGGAGTACGTCGGCGTCGTCAAGCAGCTGATCGATCTGCACGCGGCCCCGAGCAACGTGGACGTCGTATCCCGCTCCACCTATTCCTCGAAGGCCATCGTGAAGGCATACGAGAAGGCGCTCGAGCTGGCCAACGAAGCCTACAAGAAGGCGAACCCGTCGGACGACGCCGCAACGGGCGATGCCGGCGGCTCGGACGCTGCGTCCGGGAAGGGCGAAACGGGCAGCACCTCGAACGGCGGAGGCGAGGCCGACCGTGCTTAACCTTCTCGTACGCAAGCGAAACCTCATAGCGAAAACCGTGAACGTTGCGGTTATCGGAGCGTTGGCGGTCGGCTTCAGCCTATGGGCCGCCGATGCCAACACCGCCGATGCCATGGTTCAAAAGCAGATTCAAGAGGCCGAGCGCGCGGCAACCCGCGGGCCGTATGCCGTCGACGGCGTGTTCACGGGCACCGCCCAAGGATACGGCGGGCCGGTGACCACGCAGGTCACCGTGAAGGATGGCTACATCGACGCCGTTCAGGTCGTGGACGCCCCCAACGAGGACGGCCCCTACCTGGAACAGGCCGTCAAGCTCATCGACGACATGATTGCCAAGCAAACGCCGAACGTGGACACGGTATCGGGCGCCACGTTCTCGTCGGCCGGCATCATCAACGGCGCGGTTCAAGCGCTTGAAGCAAGCAACTCCGGTCAGGCAGACGCCGCAACATCGGCAGAGGATGGCGAATAGCATGGCGAAGATCAAGACGAAGGCTCTGGCGCGCCATCGCCGCCTCATCCTGAATCGCGGAGTGCGCTGGGCGGTGCAGATCGCGTTCTTCATAGCGTTCCCCGCCGTGTTCAGCGCAGCGTTCAACGGCGTGAAATACGCATTTACCCAGATCGGAGCCATGCAGCCGATCGAGCTGAGCGCTTTTATCGTCACGTTGACGGCGGTGCTGGCGTTCACCGTGGTGTTCGGCCGCTTCTTTTGCGGCTATGCCTGCGCGTTCGGAACGCTGGGCGATGCCCTGTTCGCCTTGTTCTCCCCCGTGCGCAAGAAGCTGGGCATCGGAGCAAGGAAACCGCTTTTGCTCCCGAAGCTGCAACGCGCGCTGCAGCTGCTGAAATACCTGGTGCTGGTCGTCATTTGCGGGCTGTGCCTCACGGGCACGTGGTCGAGCATCTCGGGCTACAGCCCTTGGACAGCGTTCGCGGGCATCATCGCCGGCAACATCGACGGCATTGCGGCGGGCGCGTTCGTCATCCTCGGCGCCATCGCGCTTGGCATGCTGTTCGTGGAGCGTTTCTTCTGCCAGTTCCTCTGCCCGCTCGGCGCGGTGTTCAGCCTGCTGCCGGTGCTCCCCTTCTCCGCTTTCCGCCGCGATACCGCGCGCTGCGCGAAGAGGTGCGGGCTGTGCAAGCGCTCGTGCCCGGTGTCGGTGCACCCCGATCCCGATGCGCTTACCGCAGGCGAGTGCATCTCGTGCGGTCGATGCGCCGACGGATGCCCCCTGGAGAACGTGGCGATGCTGCGCGTGCCCAACCCGAACGCTGCGGCGGCGTCGAGACTCGCGGAAGCGCCCGGCGCTAAGAAGGCCCAGGTCAGGGAATATCTTGTACGTCTACGCGGCACCGAGGTCCCCTTGGTGCTGATCAAGGCGGCAGCGCTTTTCGCGCTGTTCTGGTTGTTCGCATAGGAAACGAAAAGGATTTAGTTGATGGAGAACGGAACGATCTCACGCCGAAGGTTCCTCATGCTTGCGGCTGGCTCGGTTTGCGCAATGGCCATGCCCGCATGGCTGGCAGGCTGCTCGGCGGCGCAAAACGACGAAGGAGGTGGCGCGACGGCGGATGACGGCGCCGATAGCGCAGCTTACGAGGTCCAATCCCTCACGCTGTTTTTGTTCGACACCGTCATCCAAATCAGCGCGTTATGCGCGCCCGAGCTGATGGACCGCATCTCCGAGCGCTGCCGATTCTTCGAGGACCGCTTCTCGCGCACGAAGGAAGGCAGCGATATCTGGAACATCAACCAAGCGCACGGCGCACCGGTGGAGGTTTCCGAGGAGACGGCGCGGTGCATCGAGGCATCGCTTGCGTATTCCGAGGCTTCGGGCGGCCTGTTCGACATCAGCATCGGCGCCGTTTCCAGCCTTTGGGATTTCGTCGAGGGCATCAAGCCAGACGACGATGCGATCAAGGAGGCGGTCAAGCACGTCGACTACCGAACGATCTCAGTCGATGGCACCACGGTAACGCTGACCGACCCCGATGCGATGCTCGACCTTGGCGGAATCGCAAAGGGGTTCATCACCGACGACCTGGTCTCCATGTTGCGGGAAGCGGGATGCAAAAGCGCCATGCTCTCCCTGGGAGGCAACGTCTACGTGCTGGGGGAAAGCTTCCGCGGCGACGATTGGAACGTTGGCGTGCAGGACCCCAATGGCGCGGCGAACGACGTGATCGCAAGCATCCCGGCACGCAACAAATCCCTGGTCACAAGCGGGCTGTACGAACGCAGCTTCACTGTCGAGGACGTGTTGTACCACCACATCCTCGACCCGCGCACGGGATATCCGGCGAAGACGGACCTGGCAAGCGCCTCGATCGTGTCCGACAGCTCCACCGATGGCGATGCGTATTCCACCACGCTGTTCCTGATGGGGCACGACAAAGCCATGGACCTGCTGAACTCCGACGAGCGCTTCAGCGGCTTGCTGGTTGACATGAACGACACAGCCACGGCGTCGAACGGTTCCAGGTTCACGCTCCTGAGCGAATAGAAGGAGGTAGGTGCAGCATGACGGTTGCTCAAAAGAGGGCATACAGGCGAATGAGGGTCAACGTTATTGCGGTGCTGGTCATCACGGCGCTTGCATTGGCTGCCGCCGCGGCAGCCAACGTGCTTGGCAACGCGGTCGACGCCCGGACCGCCGTCATCCAAGATGCAGACGGCAACACGTTCGCGATGCCCCTTTCCAAAGACGACGTCCTTACGGTGGCCTCGAGCGCAGGCACGAACGTGGTCGAGGTGCAATCAGGCAAAGTACGCGTGAGCGAGGCCGACTGCCCCAACCAAGACTGCGTCGATCAAGGTTGGATCTCGAATGCAGGGCAGCAGATCGTATGCCTTCCGCATAAGCTTGTGGTGAACATAACGGATGAGGACGCCGCATCTGCCTACGATGTTGTCGGGCAATAGCGGGCCGAGCGCTTCATTATGGCCGTAAATCCCCGAATCATCGCCACGCAGCGCCTTGCGCGCATTTCCCTTTTGAGCGCGCTTGCGCTTGTACTGAGCTATATCGAAGCGATGATCCCGCTTCCCGTGGCATTGCCGGGCGTGAAGCTCGGCTTGGCGAACGTAGCGGTGGTGGTAGCGCTCCTCGGGCTCGACATGCGCGCCGCCGCCGCGGTTGCAGTGGTGAAAGTGATGGCATCGGGTTTCCTGTTCGGGTCGCCGACGATGCTCATGTACAGCCTAGGCGGCACGGCGCTCGCGTTCGCAGGGAGCGCGGCGGTGTCCCTGATCCCCGGCCTAGGCGCAGTGGCGACGTGCATGGTGGCGGCGATCTTGCATAACACGGGCCAGATCGCGGTCGCCGCCCTGTTGCTGGGAACGCCATCGGTGCTGCTGAGCCTGCCGCCGCTCGCTGTGGCGGCTTGCGCGACGGGTTTCGCCACGGGCGCCGTTGCGGCAGGCGTGCTGGCGGCGCAGCCCGACAACGTGCATGCGGGCGAAGGCTTCGAAATCCCGCAACCCCGCGCGAAAAGACAAGCGCCGTCGGGTGGAAGAGGCTTCGCACCGCTTGCCGCCGACGTTGCAACGTTCGGCGCATATCGCCCCGGAGCGACGATCGCCCATAGGCTGGATCCGCGCGTGAAGATCGTCTTCGCAACGCTGTTCATCGCGGCGGCGTTCGTCGCACAGGGCGCTGCGGCGCTGCTCATCCTGCTTGCATCTGCGGTGGGCGTGCAAGCAGCATCGGGATCAAGCGCGCGAGCAGAGCTTCGTTCCTTGAAGCCGTTCGCGTGGCTTATGGCCTTCGTGCTGGTCTTCGATACGTTGTTCGTGAATTCAGGCGATGTCATATGGTGCGCGGGCCCGGCGACGATCACCACCGGCGGAGCGTCGTGCGCGATCGAGAACGTGCTGCGTTTCGCATGCGTGCTGCTCGGCACGTCGGCGCTTATGGCCACCACATCCCCGACGCAGCTCACCGATGGGTTCTCGCTGATGCTGCGCCCGCTTGGCCGCTTCGGCGTGCGCACGGCATCCGCCGGCCTAGCGATGAGCATGACGCTGCGCTTCATCCCCACGCTGACGAAGGAGTTCAACAAGGTGTGCATCGCCCAGATGTCGCGCGGCGCCGATTTCGCGAACGGCGGCGTTCTGCATCGCGCTCTTGCGCTCGTGTCGGCGCTTGTCCCCATGTTCGCCAGCGCATTGCGCCGCTCTGAATCGATCGCGTACGCAGTCGAGGCCCGCGCGTTCGGTGCTGCCGGCGCCTCGCGGACCTGCCTGCGCGACTACCGCCTTCGGCGCATCGACTGGGCGGTCCTTGCGACGGCGACGGCCCTTCCGCTTATCGAGCTGGCATTGCGGTAGCGACACGGGCGGCCTCGTTGGGAGGGCGGCTCGATTTATGCCTGCTTATCGGTTTTCACTATGAAGCCGAAGTAGATGATATGGCCGATCCATACCGCTGCCAAAATGAGCCGTCCGACGGGGACGCGGCCCATCAGGGCGAAGCCGATGGCCAGCAGCACCGTCACCGGGACGAGGATGGTGAGCTTCGCTCGCAGCGTCATGGAGCGCTTGGTCACGTAGCCCTCCAGCACCTGCTTGTACACCTTCGTGCCTTTGAACCAGCCGTTCAGACGCGCGGAGCTGCGGGCGAAGCAGAACGCCGCCACCAGGATGAACGGCGTGGTGGGCAGGATCGGCAGCACCACGCCGACCATCCCCAGCGCAAGGAACGCGAAGCCGCCGACGGCCCACAGGGTCTGGCCGACGCGGTGGCTGCCGCCCGTTAGGCGACGCGATGTCGCGTGGAATGGGCCGCTACCGCCGGGACAGGCCGCTTCCGCCGATCGGGCGGCATCGGGATATGCCGAGCCGGAGGACACCGCCTGCTCGACCAAGGCAATCTGCTCGTTCACGTTTCACGCTCGCTAACTGTTTCTATTCGCTAACAAATCTTGAGAAGTTTACCATGGCTTCTTTAGCGAGGCAATCGCAGCGCATGGTCGCCGCATTGAAGTTACCCACGGCTATCCGTGTGGCGGTTGTGCGGAGCCGGGCAGCTGCGGCCGATTAGCGCTTGCGCTCGGACGGAGGGCCGGGTATTCTATAGCTATTGAGATTGATTCTCATTAATGATTCCAAACGGAACCACTACTTCAGACGAGAAGGAGTATCACCATGAATAAGCGCACCGAGCTGCCCACCGCAGAGAATTCCTCCAACTTCAACCGCGTCGCCGGCGCAACCTGCCAGGTCGGCACCACGCTGGAGAACCTGAAGGCCGCCGTGTGCGGCGAGACGGGCGCTTCCGCCAAGTACGCCGCCTGCGCCAAGCTTGCCAAGGAGAAGGGCTACGAGCAGCTGGGCCGCCTGTGGGAGGCCACCAGCGCCGCCGAGCAGGTGCACATCCGCCTGGAGGCCGGCCTGGTCGAGGAGCTTGAGCCGGGTTACGAGCGCCCCACGGCCGACGCCCCCGAGCTGGAGGAGATTGACCTGAACCTGATCGCCTCCGCCAACGGCGAGATCTTCGAGACCTCCGACATGTACCCAGGCTTCATCGCTAAGGCCCAGGAGGAGGGCAACGACAAGGCCGTCCAGGTGTTCACCAAGGCCAAGCTGGCCGAGGCCGTGCACGCCGAGCTGTACCTGCAGGCGTACAACAACATCGACGCCGCCGATGACGACTCCTACTTCCTGTGCCCGGGCTGCGGCTACATCGAGAAGGGTTCCGCCGCCCCCGAGAACTGCCCCATCTGCGGCGCTCCCGCCAAGGTGTTCAAGCAGTTCTAAGCCGTAGGCAAACGAATCGCAAAGGCCGCCCACCGGGCGGCCTTTTTGCTGTTTGCTGCCAAAAATCGCGCGAGTGCGTGTCCATCCAGGGCCGAGCAAAAACTCGGTCCTTTTCGTTTCCGTCGAGGAATACCGGCAAGTACGAAAGGGGCTGCCCAAGTCGGGAAAGACACCAGCAACACGCAAGCGGCCGCCCGATCGGGCGGCCGCTTCGCTATCTATTTCCCCATCTCCATCAAGACTTCGCCTTCGAGCGATTCGACGCGAGCCGCGCGAACGCGGCCCGCTTCCAGCTCGATAAAGCCGACCGATGCCGGGAACCCGCCACGCGGGCGGCTGCAGCTTCCCGGACAGATGAACAGGCTTGCCGGGTACGCATCGCGGCCGGTGAGGATCTCGGGGATATGGGTGTGCCCGTGCACGCACACTTGCGGCAGCGGGTCGCCCGGCGCGATCGCGCGCGAGCCGTTGAAGCCGATGCGCGCGTCGTTGGGATAGTGCGCAACCAAGAAGCGCACGCCGTCGATAACCGGATAAGCGAACCGCGTCACGTTCTTGCCGTATTCGTCGTAGTCGTTGTTGCCCAGCACCGCCGTAGTGGGCGCCATGATCTGCAGCTCGCGCAAAATGCCGGGGTCGCAGATATCGCCCGCATGGATGATGTGGTTGCAATACGCCAAAGCGCCCAGCGCCGCATCGGGCAGACGCCCATGCGTATCCGAGACCAATCCAACCAGCTTCATGCAAGCATCACCTTCTCCTTTAGGCGAACAGCGCCCTACCCTTTCTCCACCAGATCGATCAGGTCCTGGTGCGAATGGATGTCCAGCTTCGCGTATATGTGCTTGACGTGGGCTTTCACCGTGTTGCGCGATACCACCAGCTGCTCCTGGATGTAGGCGCGGTCGCGGCCGCGCGCGAGCATCTGGAACACCTCGAGCTCGCGCGGGGTCAGGCTGTACTGGCTTGCCAGCGCCTGGCAGCGCTCATCGAACGTGGCCTTGGGCGTCTCGACCACCGCCGTCTCGACCGGCGTCACGCCGTCGATGACCTCGCGGAAGCTGAACCGCCGCAGCCCGATGAGCGCATAGCCGACGAACAGCAGGATCAACGCCGCAGCGAACAGGTCGAACAGCGGCGTGCCCATGCCGGCGAGCACGTTCGCGCGCACGCCCACCGCCGCACCCAGCGTAGATCCCAAACCCGAGATGCCGCGACCCCACGCGAACGCCGCCACCGCGCCGCGGCTGTTACGCGCCGCCACCGCGACGAGCACGGCCCATGCGACCATGTCGAACAGCGTGTTGCCCGTGGACAGCAGCAGCACCGTGGCGATGCTCGAGCGCGGCAAGTCCATGGTCATGGCCAAAAAGCCCGCCACGATGAACAGCACCGACACCTGCACGAGCAGATCGGCGGGGAAACGCTTCTCGGACAGCAGCGCCCAGACGGCCACCACGGCCACGGGCAGGATCGCGAAGAACGAAGACAGGGGCACGCCACCGACCTCGCCGAAACGCAGCGAGCAGCCGAACGCCACGCGGAACAGGAACAGGCACACGAACAGCTGGCTGGCCAGCGGCAGAAACGACGAAGGGCGCGTGACCGAGAAGTCGTGCGGCGCCTCGCCGGCCTGCGTCTGCTCGAGCACCGGGCGCGCATCGCGCCACGACAAGGCCCATGCGGCGAAGGGCGCCGCAAGGAAGAACACCGTGCCCGCCCACACAGGCAAAAGCCACGCGAACGCCGACGCCGCAGCTTGCGCCACGAACGCCAGCGGGATCAGCACGCTTGCCTGAGCGGTGGACAGCCGCGACGCGGCGATGCCCGCGGTCAACGCGCACCACGCGCGGCCAACCGCCAGCGCGCACGACGTCAGCACCAGCAACGGCGCGCTGCCCAATCCCAGCGCCAACGGAAGGGCGCAGCCTACCACCATGAGCGCAAAAACGCCCGCGTTCAGCTCCCGCACATGCAAAAGCGCAGGTCGGAAGGTCGCCAGCAAGCCAATGGCTATGAGAACCGCCGCGTTGGCGGTGATGGATATGTCACGCGCGTACGTGAAAATCCCGTCGAAGGCCGGGAACACCGATACGTTCATGAACGACGAGACGGAAAGCACCAGCGACAGCGCAGCGAACGAGCGCCAGAACGCCGGCGTGAACAAGTCGCGCACGTTAGCGCGGTCGGCTTCGGTATGCACATCGGCGGCTTTCTCGTGGGCGTTCACAGCTTGGCCTTCGCCGTATGTCATCTTCTTCGTCATACGCCCCATTCTAGCATGCTGCGATTCTCATCCGTTAGCAGGCAGCGGTCCGTCTCACCCTGCGACGGCCCCTCCTTGCGCGCAGCGCCACCGCGCCCCCGGCAACGGGAAAGCGCCGCACACCCGAAGGTGCACGGCGCTTCATAGGTCAGCGCGTAGCGGGCTCCCGCGATCCGCAAACTCGCAGGATCTCTCCCGGCAGGCCCTACGCCTGGCCGGTTGCCGCCAGCATGCCGGCGCGACGGCCTTCGACCATGGTGCGGCCGCAGGCCAAGCCCGTGAACAGGTTCGGGTAGCTGGTGCTAAAGAAGCCGCCCGAGCAGTCGCCGGCCATGTACAGGCCGTCGATCTCGGAACCGTCGTCGCGGGTGGGATGCATGTTCGTGTTGATGCGCACGCCGTCGAGCGTTGCCAGGAACCATGCGCCCGTGCGGATGCCGTAGTACGGCGGGGTCTTCAGCGGCATCAGACGGTAGGGCTCCTTGTTGTAGTCCTCATCCTTGCCGTTCTCCGCCATCTGGTTGTAGCGATTGAACGTCTCCACGAAGTTGTCCACCGGGAGGTTCAGCTTCTGCGCCAGCTCCTCGGGGGTGTCGGCCTTCTGCAGATAGCCCTTCTCAAGCAGCGGATCGAAGAACATCTTGGGCATCAGACTGATGGGCATGTTCGACGGGCTGCCGTTGTCGAACGGGTACAGGCGGCAGCAGCCGACCTCGTTCATCTGCTTGACCTGCTCGACATAGTCGCTGTCGAAGATGTCGCAGTAGGTGTGGCCAGGCTGCATGACGGTGGAGTGCAGCATGTAGTCATAGGGGCCGGACTCGTTGCAGAAGCGCTTGCCGTTGAGGTTCACCTTCATGAACGGCTGCTCGCCGAACCAGTACCACTCGCCGACGATGCCGTCGCCGGCCTTCTCGTCAGGCTTGACGGCCGCACGGTTGAACATGCACGCGGCGCCGATGGGGTCCATCTGGCCGCCGACCCACATCGCGGCTTTGATGCCGTCGCCCGTGGGGTTGCCACCGGTGCCGTTGCGGGCGATGGAGATGCGCATCTTCTGGTTCCAGGGCTGGCGCGCCTCCATCATCTCCAGGTTGTTGCCGTAGCCGCCCGTCGCCAGGATGACGCCCTTGGGGGCGTTGATGCGGATGTAGTGGCGGTCGTTCACGTCGCGGGCGATGATGCCGACCACGCGATCGTTCTCGTCCTGCTCCAGCTTGATGAGCTCGGTGGACCAGCGGAACTCGGCGCCCTTGTCCTCGGCGTATTCCTTGAGCGACACGCCGAAGTTGAAGTTCTTGTCCTCCTTGCCCTTGTCGGTCTTGTTCGGGCTATGGCCGGTCGCCCACGCCTTGTCGCGCGCGCCCTGGCCCTCCGTGCCCACGGAGCCCTCGAACTGCATGACCAGACGACCGTCGCGCTCGACGATCTCGGTGAGCCAGTCGATCAAGGCGCCGGATTCGTTCGCCCACACCTTCACCAGGTCGTAGTCGATGAAGCCGTTGGCGTAGCGGACGATGTCCTCCATGGCCTCCATCTTGTCAATCTTGAACTGCGGGTACTCGTCGAACGAGGCCAGCTGCAGCTTCGAGTCGATAGCGCCGATGTCCTCGCGCGGGCACAGGACGCTCGGGGTGCGGTCGATGCCGAGCACCTTCGCGCCGTTTTCTGCAGCGGAGATGACGGCGGGCAGGCCGGCGGTGCGGCAGCCCACGACCAGCACCTCGGTGTCGATGGTCTCGGTGATGTCGCGTTCGGCGACCTCGGGGGCCTGGCCCAGCCAGCTGGGCGTGCCGGGCACCTGGCCGGCGCTCGTGTTTACCGGCTCCTCGCCGGCGGGAACGGTGTAGCCGTTGCCGCAGCCGGTCAGCGCACCCATGGCGGCGGCTCCGATGGCCGTGATGCCGGCGCCCTTGAGGAAGGTGCGACGGTCGAGTCCGTTATGCTGCATTCGGGGCCTCCCATCCCTCGGGCATGTTCAAGTTGTGGCACTGGTTGCACATGAGCACGCTCTTCTCGTGAGCCTTGTGGCAGTCGCCGCACTCGAGCGCCAGGTCCTGGTGGCTGCTATGCGGGTTGAACTTCTCGTCGTTGCCCTCGAAGCCCCAGGTGCTGGCGACCACGTCGTCCATGTCGTGGCAGCCGCTCTTGGCGCAAAACTCCTCGCTGGCCATGTCGGCGCCATCGGCCAGCTTCGTGCCGTCGGCGGTCATGGGGTAGTCGTCGGCGGTCCACTTCATGACCTCGCCCACCTGCTCGGTGATCACGGGCTCATGACAGCTCAGGCAATTGTTGCCCGCCTCGGCGTGCGCGGTCACCAGCATGCCCTGGTCGCCGCTGTAGTACGTGTCGACGTAGCTGTCCATGGGGCTGTGGCAGATGGCGTTGCAGAAACTGGGCGTCTCATGCCACACCCAGAAACCTGCGCCCGCCACCACGATCACGGCGGCCACGACGCCGCCGACGATCCAACCGCGCTTGGCCTTGCGCTTCGGGGAAGGCGTTTGCGCGTCCTCGCCGGGCTGGGAGAACTTCTCGTCTTCAGCCATTCGTTCCTCTCCTTTTCCTTGGAACCTTCGACAAGCCCGGCGGGTGCGACGACGCTCGAGGAAGACGTCGGCGGCCGGATGGCGGCCGCATGCTGGCGAAAGCGACGCGTTGCGCCGTGCCCCACCCGCCGGACTTGCCGCGGGGCCCTCCACGGCCCCACCCAACGCGCACATCATGCGCCCGTACAAGCGCGCACGCCTAGTACCCCCGTGGGGTAAACTTTGCGTTTACCCAGGTGAGAGCGTGGTAGGGGAACGCGGAAAACCCCGCCGCGGGTATACCGCGACGGGGTTTTCGTAAGGAGGTGAGAGTTGAGAAAAAGCTCGAGGGGCCAGGAAGAGCCGATTCGGAATCGCTGCCCAATCCGGCTAGTCGATGGAGATGGAACGCGAGGTTTCGGGCTCGGGCTTGGCGATCTTCTTCGGCACGTCGATCTGCAGGGTGCCGTTGTCGAACTTGGCCTTGATGTCGCCTTCCTCGATGTCATCGCCGACGTAGAAGGTACGGCTGCACTTGCCGCTGAAGCGCTCCTGGCGCACGTAGGTGCCCTTCTTGTCCTCGGTCTCCTGCTTGGTTTCGGCCGTGACGGTCAGATAGCCGTCCTTCAACTCGGCCTGCACGCCTTCCTTATCGAAGCCCGGCAGGTCGATGGTCAGCTCGAAACCGGTCTCGGTTTCGCGGATGTCGGTGCGCATCAGGTTCGGCGTGGTCTTCACGCTCGGCGCCGCCATGGTGCCGAAGAAGTTGTCGAACGGGTCGGTCATAAGATCGTTGAGGAAGCGATTAGAACGAGGTACCAACATGGACATCATCGTCATCTCCGTTTCTTGGGGCGAAACGCGCTGCCCGGCGCCGGCCGATCCCCGGTCGAGCGCCTTGCCCGATACGCTTGCCCGGCAGGCGGTTGCGCCGCATCGCGCAACGACCACCGAGCTTGCGAACGGGCCGGCAAGTTGTTCCGCCGCCGTTTCGGTTGCTTTCGTTGCGGCCCCGTTCCGGGGGCCGTTCCTTTGAACAGTTATCGTTATAGACCCTGCGTTAGCACTCTGCAAGCGAGAGTGCTAACGCGTTACCTTCACGTCATTTTCGCGTCACGATGCGGGAACTTGAGGGATCGAAGGAGCCGCAAACCGCACGGCGGAGGCCGAGGGCGCGCAGCAGGCGAGGCCCGGAGCCGGCCAGCCACCCGCGATCAGCGCGGCAGATGACGGGACCGCGCGCCATCTTCATGCGGCGTTCACGCTTCTTTAAGGCTTCTTTAAGGCTTCTTTAAGGCGACGCGCCTACTATATGAACCGTTCCTTATCCCTTCCCTTTACGGATCGCGCCCTCCCATCCGCGATCCAGCCAGGCGGATTCTCCCCCCCCCGCCGGGGGCGGGGGGCGGGGTTTCCCCCCCCGCCCCCCGCCGATTCCCATGGCGCCGCCTTCTCATCGGCGCCGCTTCGCCGCCTCGTCTCCCATCCCGGGGCGGCGAAGCCCATCGCGGGGTCTCCCTCCCCGCATCGCAGAGGACCGCCGCGGCCTCCCACCGCGGCGGTCCTACGTTTAGGCGGGGAAACGGGCGGGCGCAAATCGGCTCGCCGCGATCGAACCCGCCGCTTGGCGCGCCCTGCGCTTCCCCACCCTGCCGCGCGCGCCGCGCGAGGTCGCCGCGCTTGCGCTACCATGTCGTTAATCGTCAGGAAGGAACCTATCATGCGCGAAACCCCGCAGCTGAAACATATCGAGCAAGTGTCAGACGGCTGGATCAAGAAGTACATTCTCACGTACGTGCTGCCCGACGGCAGCGACTATATATATGAAGCGGCCTCGCGCAAGGGCCTGGAGGCGTATCGCGCCGAGCTGGCGCGCCTTGAGGAACGCAGCAACACGGCCATCGCGGCCATCGACGAAGGCGCCGACGATTTCGGCGCCGCAGCCGTTGCCGCAGCCGAAGAGGCGGCCGGCACCAGCGGCAAGCGCACGGCCGACGCCGTGTCCATCGTGCCCATCACGCGCGACGGCAACCTGGTGCTCATCCGCGAGTTCCGCTATCCGCTGAACAGCTGGGTGGTCGGCCTGCCCGCGGGCCTGGTGGAGCCCGGCGAGGACCTAACCGTGGCCGTGGACCGCGAGCTGCGCGAGGAAACAGGCTATGGCCTGCGCACCGGCCTTCCGGAAGGCGCCGTGGAACTGCTACCGCAGGCCGGCCACTCGTCCACCGGCATGAGCGACGAGAGTGTGCAGACGGTGTTCGCCCAGGTGGAGAAGGACGAAGCGGCCCATCCCGAGTATGGCGAGCTTATCGAGGTGTTCACGCTGCCGCTTCGCGAGGTGCCGCGGTTCCTGAAGCAGAACCCCTTGCCACTGGGCACTCGTCTGCAGCTGGTGCTGGAGATTTTCGCGCGAAACGAGAAATAGCTCGCGCTTTACGCGAAGCGCAGCGCGTGGGTGAAGCCTGCCCAGGACAGCGGGTCGGTGTCGCGCACGAAGGCGCCGAACGTGGGGGCGTGCACGTAATGCGTGCCGCCCTCGTTGCAGGCGATGGCCACGTGGCCATTGTAGCCGTCACCATAGCTGATCCACAGCACGTCGCCAGGCTGCGCGTCCTCCACGGGCAGCTGCGCCGCGGCCGCATAGTACAGCGACTCCGTCTGATGCGGCAGCGAAATACCCACCTGCAGATACGCCCAGCGCACCAACCCCGAGCAGTCGAAGGTCTCGGGGCCCTCGGCGCCCCACACATACGGGCAGCCGATGCGAGAGAGCGCATAATCCACCACCGAGCCGTTGGCAGGGATGGGCACCGACGGGATGTTGTACGCATATGCGCGCCTGACCTGCGCAGACGATGCCTGTGCCGTCTCGGCGCGGTCGCGATCCCGCATGGATTCCAGCGCTGCCTTCGCCTCTTCGTCGAGCTGCTGCAGGATGGCCTGCATGGCGGCCACCTTCTCCTGCGCCTCGTTCTTGACGCGCTCGGCCTCCTCCGCCGCCTCCTTCGCCGCCTGCTCCTGCAGCTCGAGCTGCTCCTTGTCGGCGGCCACCTGGTCGCGCAGGGCCTTGGTCTCCTCGATCATCCGCTCGTCGTTCTCGTTGAGCGCATCGTACATGTCCAGGCCCGTGGCGAGCTCCTTGAACGACGCCGAGCCCATGAGCAAATCGACGACGGTGAACTTGCCGGCCTTGTACATGCCCACGGCGCGTTTGGCCAGGCGATCCTGCAGCGCGTCGATCTGCGTGGAGGCCTCGTCGATGCGACGCTGAGCGTCGTCGACGGCGCTCACCGCGGCCTCGTGCTCGTCAAGCGCCTGGTAGTAAGCCTGCGCCGCCTCTGCCAGCTCGTTTTGCAGCGACGCCACGCGCTGATACACAGCATCGGCTTGCGCCAGCTTCTCCTCGGCATCGGGCTCGTCGTTCTCCTTCTTGTCGTCGGAGTCCTTTTCTTTATCGTCCTCACCGTCGGCCCAAGCGGGAACGGTGCCGAGCACCGTGGATGCGCCGAACAGCGCAGCTGCCGAGACGAACAGGCGACGATCGATTTGCGGGCGGGGACGAACCATGTGACACCTCTGAAACACCCTTGCGGGCACGTTGATTGCAATTTGCCATCGGGCATTGTAATACATGGTAAACTTTTTATTCGCAACGCCACGGCTTCTCCATGCTAGTTTATCCTCGCTCAAGGATGATACTGCGCGGGAGCGCCCCCACATAAGTTCCGCATCAGCTGCGGTTCGCGCATCCAAACGGCGCGTTCGCCCAATGTCAGGGGTCTGGCAGGCGGCGAAGCGGGGGCGCAAGTGATGAAGAGGCGCGAAGCGTCGAAGAAAGGAAGGGAACGAAGCGAAAGGCGACAAAGCGGAGAATGCGAACGGCGAAGCGAGGTGCGAAATCGCGCGAGAACACAAAAACCCGCCGCCCTCGAAGGAGGACGGCGGGTTCGACGCGACCGCATAGATACGTTAGCGACAGATGCGCCGCAAGGGACACCGCGGCGGGCGCCGATTCCCCACCCTGCCGCGCAGAGAGCACCACGCGGGGCATGCCGGGAAGCTCCGGTTCCGCCCTGCCGCTCGGGGCTCACTTCCCTTTGCGGACGTCGTCCAAGATGTTGAGCGCCATGGTGTAGCCGCCGGCGCCGTAACTCAGGCACTTCGACACGCGGGCGATGGTTGTTGCCGACGCCCCCGTGGCCTTCTCGATGGAAGCATACGAATTGCCGGCATCGAGCTGACGAGCAACCGCCAGGCGCTGCGAGGTTTCGCGGATCTCGCGGATGGTGAACAGATCTTCAAGCAGCAGGAAGATGTCGTCCTTGTCCTGGATTTTTGAGAAAACGGTCAGCAGATCCTCCACCTCGGGGGTTCTCAGCTCGCTCATTCGGCATCGCCTTTCCGATTCACCGGGTCCTTTGCCTTCATTGTACTCCATCATGGTGGAGTGCTTGAGAACTCCGCAAACCTCGCCGCAAACGGCCGGACACTTAGGGACGCGGGCTTACCTGCCGCCAGCCGCGGCCGTGCCCGTGCCCATACCGCCGGCTCCACCCATGCCGCCAACGCCCGCAGATGCCGTGCAGCTGGCCGTGATCGCGGTTTCGCCGCCACCGCTCACCGTGCCGGAATCCGTGTAGCCGTCGGCGTTGGCATTCGCCACCTCACCGCCGATGAACAGGGTATATTCGCCGCCTTCCGCAAAAGCCGGACTGGACGCCAGCACCATGCCGAAGCGCTTGGTCGCCGTGAACGACGCCACCACGTTGCCACTGCCGTCGACCACGCAGACGCTCTGGCCGGCCTCGCCGCTTGCCGAGGTCATGGCGAAGGCCTGCGTGCCGCTGGTGAAGTTTTGCGCCATACCCGTGGAGCCGACCATGAGCACGGTGCCGCCGCTGACGGTCGCGCTGCCGTCGTAGTCGAACGCGCCGTCGCCGTCGCTGGTGGGCCCGGAAACCAGCAGCACACCGCCCGTCACCTCGACGTTGCCGTTACTGTCGATGGCATCGCCGACGGAATCCACCACCAAGTAGCCGCCGTTGATTTGGATAAGGCAGTTGCTATCCGCCTGGCCCATGCCGCCGCCTGCCGCGGGATCGGCGGCACCGCCAGCCGCTCCACCCGCATTACCTGCGCCGGCAACGTTACCACCCGCCGGCAGCCCGGACGCGGTTCCGCCCTGCTGGGCACCTGCAGCGCCCGGGGCTTGCCCATCCTGCTGGACGGCGGAATCGGGAGCTTGCCCGCCCTGCTGGGCGCCAGCGGCATCGGCGGCCTGACCGCCCTGCTGCATGCCCGCGGGCGCCTGACCACCGGCATTCGGAGCCGCGACCCCGCCGCCCTGGCCGGGCGCGCCGGGCGTGCCGCCGTTGGGCAACGTGCTGCTGACCGTATCGGCATCGGCATCATCGGACAGGTCGGCAGCACTGGCGTTCACGCCGTCATCGCTTGCCACGATATGCGTATCGCCGCCGTTGACGTAGACCTTCTCCGCTTCGTAGCCCTCGTTGCAGCTAGTCACGTTCATGGTTCCGTCATCCACGGTCAGCTTCGTCTCCGCATGGAACGCGTCATCGCCCGCGCTCACCTCGATCACAGAACCCAGCAGGTGCATCTCCAAATCGGAATGGAACGCGTCATCGTTGGCCGCCACCGTCAGCGAGCCGCCCGCAAGGCGAACGAGCGTCTTACCCTGCGCCGCATCGTCACCGGCCTGAATATCGAACGTGCCGCCGTCGATGCTCACGAAGCCCTTCGCAGGATCGTCGTCCTTGTTCGACTTGATACCGTCGCCGCCCGCCTCGATAGCGAAGACGCCGTCGCGGATCTTCACGCAATCGCGGCCGCGCAGGCCATCTTCCACAGCGCTGACGTTGTACGTTCCAGATACAACGACCAAGTCGTCCTTCGAGCACACAGCGTGACGGTACGCGCTCGTCACGTTCAGCGTCCCGGACCCGTTCAATGTCAGGTCGCAGCGGCTGAACAGCGTGGCGTATGGCTCATCGGAATCATCTTCCAGCACATACAACGATCCATCGGACAGGCTGTTCTCCGTCCCCGCGTCCAAGGTGACGAAGCACTTGTCCGCGTTACGCACATAAATCGCCGGGCCGTCCTCGTTGTGGATGGTCGCGCCAGCCAGCACCAGCTGCACCTTATCGTCGTCGCCGGCATCGACCAGCAGCTGGCTGTCGGTCAGCTCGCCCGACACCACGTACGTGCCCGCCGACGAGATGACCACGCCGTCGGCGGACACCTGGGCGCCCGCCCCCTGCACGCTGGCCGAATCGCCCGACAGCGTGATGACGGTCGCCGACGGCGCGTCATAGGAAGCATCAAGGTCGCGCTTGGAATAGTCCAGGTCAAGGGCGCTTTCATCAAACGCAGCCGCAACTTCCTCGAACGATGCGTACTCCGTGTCGGAAGCGCTTGCCGCAGCGGCCTGCTCGGATGCGGCCGAGTTTTCCGCATCCGTCGAAACCGCCGCGCAGCCCTCCATCGCAAGCACGCCGCTCAAAGCCAGCAGGGCAACCGCACCGCACGCCAGGCGCGTCAGCCCGCGCACGTCGGTGCGCTCCGTCGCCGAGGAACCGCCCGCAACGGACGCGACGGCGTCGGGACCCCGCCCCTCCTCTTCGCCAGCAGCTCCGCAAAACGCCCCGGAACCTTCGGCCCCGGCTTCGCGCGCCGCTCGGGCGCGTCGGTTCGCAAACCAACCCATTTAGAGCACCTCCCTGGAGACCTGCGCGTTGCTCAAGCTGACTTTCAGGTTCCCGTTCAAGCAGCGCACCTCGTCCATCAGGCGTTTCTCGATCCCGGGCTGCGCCAGGCGCACCTGATACTCAAGCTGGTACAAACTGCCCATGTTCGTGGTGGAAACCTCGGTCAGCTCATGCTCGGCGGTGTAGCGCGCCAGCACGGCGTCAAACATACCGTCGAACTCCAGGTCCTCGGGCACCGTCACGCGGAGCACCTTCTCCGGCTGCTGCGGCCGCCCGAACGGCGACAGCACGTACACCACATTCACCACGCCCACGATGAACGTGAACAACACGGCCAGCGCGATGAATCCCATGCCGGTGGCCAAGCCGATGGCCATGGCGAAAAACACGCTGCCGATGTCCTTCGCGCTGCCCGGGATGCTGCGGAAGCGCACCAGATTGAACACGCCCATGACGGCGATGCCCGCGCCAAGGTTGCCGTTGACCAGGGTGATCACCATCTGCACGATCAGCGGCAGCAGCGCCAAGGTGACCACGAAGTTCTTCGAGTACTTGTGACGGAACATGTAGATGCAGGCCACGGCCGCGCCGAGCACGATGGATGCGGCACAGCACATCAGGAACTGCACGGTGGACACGCTTGCCACCAGGGAATCAGTCGTTCCGAAAACCGAGGAGAGGGCGGAATCAAGCACAACGATCATCCTTTCGGGAGGTCAGGGACGGGAAAGCGGCGCGACGGACGCGCGAGCCGGGCGCAGGAGCGGAAACGCGGCGAGCACGCGAATCGCACGACGGGGAGAGCCGGTCGATGACGGCCGTTTCCTGCGAGGAGGCTTGCGCGAATGCGCGCCGCGCGGAAGGCGCCACGCCACGCACTTTCGACGCCGAGGCCGCAGGCGACGCAACAGGCGAAGCCGCCTGTGCAGACGCGCGCTGCGAAGAACACGCTGCGCCGCACGCCTTCGATGCCGAAGCCGCAGGCGGCACGACAGGCGACGCCACCTCCCCTCGCATCGCGTGCCCCGCCCGAGCCGGGGAAACCGCCGGCAGCGGCTCGTGCCCGGCAACGCCTTCCGCCTGTGAAGCCCCACGACTCGAAGCCCGCACAGCGCCGGCAGCACGCTCGCACTCCTGATAGGCGGCGCCGTACTTGCTGAACGACGATGGATACGCCTGGCACCCGCCGAGCACCTCGACCAGCCAGGACGGATAAGCGCCGGCGGTCTTCACCTCCATAATCGTCTCGCCCAAACCCAGAAGCGGATGGAAGGTGCTGCCCGCCTCGCGTTCGCCCGCCAGCACATCGCGATACGCGACGCCCGAATCGAACGTGATGCGCAGCCCATCGGCATCGGCGCCCAGGATCGGGGCGTACGCCGTGCGCTCGCACACGATGTACATGGAAGGCCGCAGGTTGCGATAACGCTCCGTGAACGCATCGATCTCGCGAGCGATCTGAATGCTGTGCAGCGTGAGCGCCTCGTCCTGTTGCACCTGGTCGGACAGCGGGTTTTGCACGCAGGCGTTCTCGTAGGGCACGCGCCCCATCAGGTACGCGTACGCCGCCGTCAGCGAACATCCCACGCGGCGCTTGTACACGATGCCGTCGTATTTCTTCTTGATCTCCACGTACACGCGCTCGCCCGAAGTCGGCGTGCCGTACCAACGCAGGCGCAGCTTCTCCTTGTACAGGGGCTTTTCCAAACTGCGCGCGATCAGGTCGCGCGTCGGCGTGTCGAAGTACAGGCTGGTGATGCGCGTGCGGCCATACTCGTCGGCGGCCATGCGCCCGGCCAGCGCGTCGAGCACTTCGCGATGCTGCTTCGCGTTTAAGCGGTATTTGACCTCTTTGCGTTCAAAGGTGTCGGTGAATGAAGCCATCGTTTCCTCCCAAGGGCCCAGCGGCCCACGCTCGGGGAACATTTCGAGGCTAGATACTACGAAGGCACCCTTAAAGTTGACTGAAACCGAGATCGGAAACACAAAAGCCCGCCGGTGGCGGGCTTTCGATCGTTGCAGTCGGAATCTTCCGTGATTGGCGCTACTCGGGCTTTTTCGCCACGTGAACCGCGGCGATGCCGCCGGTGTAGTTCTTCCAGGTGACGTCCGTGAAGCCGGCGTCCTCCATCATGCGGGCCAGGCCCTGCTGGTTGGGGAACGCCTTGATGGACTTCGAAAGGTACACGAAACCGTCGCGGTCGCCCGTGATCAGGCCACCCCAGAACGGGATGAGGTGCTTCAGGTAGAAGTTGTACAGCGCGCGCCAAACAGCATTGGGCGGGGTGCTGAACTCAAGGCACACCAGGCTGCCGCCGGGCTTGAGCACGCGATACATCTCCGACAGCGCGCGCGGGCGGTCGGGCATGTTGCGGATGCCGTAGGCCATGGTGATGGCGTCGTAGCTGGCATCGGCGTACGGGATTTCCTGCGCGTCCACCACCTCGAAATCCACCGGCACGCCGTCGGCCGCACCGTCGGCGTAGTGCGCACGGGCCACGTCAAGCATCTCGTTGACCAGGTCGGTGCACTGGATATGGCGCGGGTGCTTGGCGCGCGCCACGGTGAAGCTGACGTCGCCCGTTCCGCCCGCAATGTCCAGAACGTCATCATTTGCGCTGATGGGAGCCTGTTTCATCATACCCGCCAGCCACATCTTGTATGCGCCGAAGCTAGAGATGGCGTTGAAGCGCTCGTACTTCTTCGCGATAGTGGAGAAGATGTCCTTCACGCGTTCGGACGAGATCTCGGCCGGCGCTTCCTTGCCGGTGGCGGTGTCGATGGCCATGCGGTGCTGCTCCTTGCGTATCGTGCGCGCCCGGCGAACCCGGGCGCGTTCATCAAGCTGGCCCTGAGCGGGCCGTTCGTTCGACATTCCAGTATAGCCGTTCGCGCAGCCGCGACGCGCGTTCGGCATGAAGCGAACACGCAAGCTGCGGCGACAGCGGCAGCGGTCGCCGACCGACAAAGGGGCGCGGCCGCGCAACCCGCGCAAGGCGCAAGCGGCAAAGTCACGCCCATCAGGCAAAACGCCGACGAGAGCCGTGTTCGCAAAGCCTCGGAGCGCGAGCTGCTAGTACTCCTGCTCTAGGTCCGCGTGCGCCTGCGCATCGGTTTCAAGGCCGTAGAACTTCCCCTGACGGAAGCGGTCGAGCGCTACCAGCGCGATCATGCCGGCATTGTCGCCGCAAGCGGAAAGCGGAGGCATGACCAGGCGCACATGCATCTTCTTGCACAGTTTCTCGTACGCCGCGCGCAACACAGGGTTCGCGGCCACGCCGCCGCCCAGGCAGAACGTGAGGGCACCCGTTTCGCGCAGCGCCATCTCGGCCTTCTTCACCTGCACGTCCACCACGGCGGCCTCGAAGCTGGCGCAGATGTCCGGCACGTTGAGCTCGCTGCCCGCGGCGCGCTCGTTGTTGATGTAGGTGACCACGGCGGTCTTCAGACCCGAAAGGCTGAAGCGCATGTCGCCCGAATGCATCATGGCGCGGGGAAACTCGATGGCCTTCGGATTGCCCTTGGCGCCCTGCGCCGACACCACGGGGCCGCCCGGGTAACCCAGGCCGAGCGCCTTGGCAACCTTGTCGAACGCCTCGCCCACCGCGTCGTCGATGGTGGCGCCCAGCACGCGGTAATCGCCCCAGCCGCGCATATGCACGAGCATGGTGTTTCCGCCGCTGACCAGGGAAACCACCGCTGGAGGGGCGAAATCGGGCGCGCCGATCTTATTTGCGTACATATGACCCTCAAGGTGGTTCACGCCAACCAGCGGCTTGTCGGCGGCCCAGGCCGCGCCCTTGGCGAACGCCACGCCCACCACCAGCGCGCCCACCAGGCCCGGCGCGTACGTGACACCCACGCCGTCAAGGTCTGCCCAGGTCAGACGCTCCATACCCAAGCGCTGCGCCGCAACGTCCAGACATTCGTCGCACACGCCGCAAATGGCCTCGATGTGTTTGCGGCTGGCGATCTCGGGGACCACGCCGCCGAAGCGGGAATGGAAGTCGATCTGGCTTGCCACCACGTCGGAGAGCAGGTTGCCCTTGCCGTCGACGATGGCCGCGGCCGTCTCGTCGCAGGAGCTTTCGATGGCCAGGATGAGCGGGCGCTCGAGTTGCGCGGCGGGCTGGGCTGCCTTCTGCGCATCATGCGCCTCGTCCACGCGCAGCGTCATGCCGGCGACGTCGACCGAGGATTCCTGAATGCCGGCATCCTCGGTGACGGCGCGCAGCGCCTTCGCGTCGGCGGCGCCGCCGACGGCCGAGGAGCCGATGACGCCCTGCAGCGGGCCCTCCATGATGACGGCGTCTTCACGGTCGGAATAGTAGTGCGGGCGCTTGCCGATGGAATGCATGCCGAGCGATTCATAGAACGCCTGCGCGCCGACGTTGGAAGCACGCACCTCGAGCGAGCACGTGGTGGCGCCCAGGTCGCGGGCGTCGGAGGCCACGCGCGAGATGAGCTGACGCGCGATGCCGCGGCGGCGCCACGCCGGATCGGTGCCGATCTTGAGGATTTGCACCTGCCCGTCGATCACCATGCCGCCGGCATAGCCGACCAGCACGTTCCCGCGTGCGGAAGAGGCGCCATCGGAGCCGGCATCGGGCCCTTCCCCGCTTGCATAGGCCGCCCACCAGGTGCGGTCGGCGCGCGGAAGCTCATCGGCCACCAGCGCGGCGTTCCAGGCGTCCGAGCCCATGACCTTGGATTCCATGGCGGCAACGTCCTCAGCGTGCGCGGCGTCGAGCGGCTTGTACGTGATACCGTGCTCGTCGGGGCGCGCGTTGAGCACCGCCGTATCGTGCATGGTGGCGCGCTGATCGCGGCGAGGCGCAGCGTCCTGCACGCCCGTGGCAAGGTTTTTCGGGTCGTTCTTCGCCAGACGGATGCGCTCGTTCTCCTCGGCATCGGACAGGCGCGTGTACACCGGCAGCAAGAACGCCGGGTTGTGACGCTGCGCGTCCAGCGGGTCGGCCGCGGCCGTGCGCCATGCGTCCTGCAGCGCCAGCAGAAGCCCGCGACCCGTGGGCGCCCACAGCTCCTCGGGCAGCAGCGTGCCCGCGGGAGCGAACAGCTCCGCGTACTTCGCAAGCCCATCGCCCGTCAGCTGCAACGTGTCCGCCGCAGCGCCGGAAGATGCTTCGTCGACCAATTCTTGGGCTGCCACCTGTGCTTTCACCACGCGGTCGGCCTCAAGGCGATGCACGCCCGCTTCATCGAGCGCGTAACGGACCGGGTAAACCTCCTTGCGCATGGCGTCGGCGACCACGGCCAGCCGACCGCGCACGCCCGAGGCCCACGCATGCCAGGCCACCACGTCGAGCGACGACACGCCCACCAGCGCGGCGCCGAGCGCCTGCGCCGCGCCCTTGGCAGTGGCCATGGCGATGCGCACGCCCGTGAACGATCCCGGGCCGCGGCCGACGCACACGCACGCCAGCTGGCCGCGCCCCACGCCGGCTTCGCGCAGCAGGGCGTCCACCCGCACGAGCAGCTGCGTGTTCGACGCGCGGTGCGCCGCCACCTCCACCGCAGCCACCGGCTCCACCGCGCATGCCGCGGCGTTCAAACGGCCCAGCCCGATGGAAATCACCTCGTTCGCCGTATCGAACGCCAACGCATATGCGGTTTCAGGCACAGTGCTCCCCTTGCTTTCGAATATGGTTCCTACATGGCCGGTTTCGCTGCGAGGCACCGCTTGCCGCGCGGCGCCCATCCGGGCCGCATCGGGCGCGACAGCGGGCGTTTAAAGCGTTTCCGCAGGCGAATCGGCGGGTTTGGCCTCCGCGACCTTGACCGGAGGGATGGAGCCCGTGTTCATGGGGGCGCCCCCTGGCACGATGAAGCCGCCGGCGCTGGCCGTGGTCTTCGACAGACGCGCCTTCGAGTCGTTGGCCCACACGGTGAGCAGCTGGCGGGCGCGGTTTCCCAACGCGTGCGCAAGCACGCGACGGCCGCCGTCCTCGGTCACCAGGATGCGGATCTCCAGGTAGCCGTACGGCAGCGCGCCGGGGAACTTCTCGCCCCACTCGATGAACGACACGCCATCGGCGTCGATGGTGTCGTAATAGCCCGTGTCCTCCAGCTCGTCCTGCTCGTCCAGGCGATACAGGTCGAAGTGGTACAGCGGGATGCGCCCCTGGTGGTACTCCAGCAGGATGTTGAACGTGGGGCTGGTGACCTGGGCGGAAATGCCCAGGCCCGCGGCCACGCCTTGCACAAATTGGGTTTTGCCGGCGCCCAAATCGCCCGAAAGCACCACCACGTCGCCCGGATGCAGGTACGGAGCCAGCGTTTCGGCCAGCTGCTTCGTCGCCTCCGTGGACGCGGTTTTACGTGCGTATGTCAGTCCGTTAGCCATAATGCAGCACATCATACGCCAATGCGCGCAAACATGCACCCCACCCACGAAAACGGCGGATAAGCAGGGGAAAACGGCTTCACAAGGGCGGGCGTTCGGCTAGCCTTTCAGGCGTTCCTTCAGTTGGGCCTCGGCGGCGGCCACGGTGTGCTGCATGGTCATGCTGGTGGTGACGGTGCCAACACCGCCGGGCACCGGGGTGATGGCGTCCACGATGGGCTCCACCTCGTCGAAGTCAACGTCGCCGCACAACTTGCCGTGCACGTCGAAGTTGATGCCCACATCGAGCACCGTCTGACCCGGGCGAAAGTACTCGCGGCCGTACGCGCGGGCGCGGCCCGTGGCGCAGATGACGATATCGGCCGAGCGGCTGATCTCCTGCAGGTTCTCGGTACGGCTATGGCAGATGGTGACGCTGGCGTTGCGGCGCAGCAGCATCATGGAAACGGGCTTGCCCACTACCAGGCTGCGGCCGATGACCACCACGTGCTTGCCGGCGATGGGCACCTTGTAGTGCTCCAAGATGGCGACGCACGCCGCCGCGGTGCAAGGAGGGAAGCCGTCCGGCGCATCGGTGAACACCGCCGCAAGCGACGCCAGCGAGATGCCGTCGATGTCCTTCTCCGCAGTCAGCGTGTTGCACATGGCCTTCTCGTCCATGAACGTGGGCAGCGGGCGGAACATCAGGCAGCCGTGCACCGTCTTGTCGTAGTTGATGGACTGCAGCGTTGCCTTGAGCGCGGCTTCGGGCGCGAACTCGTCGAGCACGTAGGGCTTGGTGTGGATGCCCAGGCCAGCGGCGCGTTTGACCGCCGTGCGCTCGTATGAGAGGTCGTCGGGACGCTGTCCCAGGCGCACCAGCGCCAGCGTGGGTTTCACGCCCTGCTCCTCGAGCGCGGCGATGCGCCCCCGCATATCCTCGGCCATGCGGTCGACGACCGGCTTGCCCTTCAACAACTCTGCCACGTTTTCTCCACCTTCATCTATCGGCCTGCAGGCCGTTTACGAGATCGCATCCTTCACGAACGCGAACACCTCGTCGCAGTGCTCTCGCGTCTGCGCGACGAGCCGATCCGCCTCGTCGCGGTAGCGTGCGGCGCGTTCAGCGTCGTCGATGGACGCCGCGTTAATGTACACGTTCAAGCTGGCGCCGTCCACGGCCGCCCGGGCGAACGTCACGGAAACGCCCGCATCGCTGCGCGCCATGCGGCTACCGTTGCGCGCCAGGAAATCGGCGTGCTCCACGCACGCCGCCGCCGTGCGCATGATGCCCAATGGCACCTCGGTGGCGCCGATGAGGGCATCCTGGATGGCCGCCTGCTTGGCCGCAAGCTGCTCGGGGGTGTCCTTGGGCATGCGATACGCCGCCGCCAGCGGGCCGAACGCCTCGGCGTCGGCGCCCACCAGGGAAAGCAGACGCCCGCGCAGGTCCGCCAGTTTCTCCAAGCGCATGTACACTTCGGGCTCGACCTGGGCATACGTCTTCTTACCCACGGTCAGGTTGCCCACCATGGACGCCAGCGCGCAGGCCAGCGCGCCGCAATACGCCGAGGCCCCGCCGCCGCCCGGCGTGGGGGCCGCCGAGGCAAGCTCCTCGACGAACGAAGTATCCATACGCTTCCTTTCCATCGCTAACCGCACAAGCGGTCTGCAAGCTCGACGCTGGGAGCCGGCAACCCTACGAGCAGTTTACCCAGCTGAGTGGCTGGGTGGTGTCCGCAAAGCAAGTTCCGCACGACGCAAAAGCCCCAGTGGGGCTTTTGCCAAAGCAGGACTGTCTGAGCGACTGGACACCACCCAGTCGCTCAGCGTCCGGGACTAGAACAGCCCCGTGATCTTACCGGTCTCGTCGACGTCGATCTTGAAGGCCGCGGGGTTCTTCCCCAGGCCCGGCATGGTCATGATGTTGCCGGTGAGCGCCACCACGAAGCCGGCGCCGGCGCTGACCTTGGCGTCGCGCACGGTGATGCGGAAGCCGCGGGGAGCGCCCAGCTTCGTCTGGTCGTCGCTGAAGCTGTACTGGGTCTTGGCCATGCACACGGGCATGTCGCCGAAGCCGAGCTTCTCCAGCTTCGCCAGCTCCTTGGCCGCCTTGGCCTCGAAGTCGACGCCGTCGGCACGGTAGACGTTCTTCGCGACGGCCTCGATCTTCTCGCGCAGGCTCAGGTCGTCGCCGTAGGAGAACTGGAACGTGTCGGCGCTGCGGCCGGCCTCGTCGCCGTTCTCGCACAGGCGCACGACCTCGTCGGCCAGCGCCAGGCCGCCCTCGCCGCCCTTGGCCCACACCTCGGACAGGGCCACGTTCACGCCCAGCTCGCGGCACTTGTCCTCGACGAGCTTCAGCTCGGCCTCGGTGTCGGTGGGGAAGCGGTTGATGGCAACCACGCACGGCAGGTTGTACACGTTCGTGATGTTCTCCACGTGTTGCAGCAGGTTGGGCAGGCCAGCCTCGAGCGCCTGCAGGTTCTCATCGTTAAGCGCGTCCTTGGCCACACCGCCGTGGTTCTTGAGCGCGCGGACCGTTGCCACCACGACGACGGCGTCGGGCTTCAGACCGGTCAGGCGGCACTTGATGTCCAGGAACTTCTCCGCACCCAGGTCGGCGCCGAAGCCGGCCTCGGTGATGGCGTAGTCGCCCAGCGCGCGGGCCATCTGCGTGGCCATGATGGAGTTGCAGCCGTGAGCGATGTTGGCGAAGGGGCCGCCGTGCACGAACGCCGGCGTGCCCTCGAGCGTCTGCACGAGGTTGGGCTTGAGCGCGTCCTTGAGCAGCGCGGCCATGGCGCCCTCGGCGTGCAGGTCGTGCGCGGTGACGGGCTGGTCGTCGAAGGTGTAGCCGACCACGATGCGGCCGAGGCGCTCCTTCAGGTCGGTGATGCTGGTGGCCAGGCAGAAGATGGCCATGATCTCGCTGGCCACGGTGATGTCGAAGCCGTCCTCGCGCGGCACGCCGTTGGCCCTGCCGCCCAGGCCGCACACGATGTTGCGCAGCTGACGGTCGTTCATGTCCACCACGCGCTTCCACGTGATCTTACGGACATCGATGCCCAGCTCGTTGCCGTTGTGGATGTGGGCGTCGAGCAGCGCGGCGAGCAGGTTGTTGGCCGCACCGATGGCATGGAAGTCGCCGGTGAAGTGCAGGTTGATGTCCTCCATGGGGATGACCTGGGCGTATCCGCCGCCCGCGGCACCGCCCTTGATGCCGAACACGGGACCCAGGCTGGGCTCGCGCAGCGCAACGACGGGGTTCTTGCCGCGCTTCTGCAGCGCGTCGGCCAGGCCCACCGTGGTGGTGGTCTTGCCCTCGCCGGCCGGCGTGGGGTTGATGGCCGTCACGAGCACCAGTTTGCCCGGCGTGTGCTGCTCATCGCGCAGCAGGTTGTAGTCCACCTTAGCCTTCGTGGTTCCGTACTGCTCCAGGTACTGCTCGGGCACACCCGCCTTCTGCGCGATGGCGCTGATGGGTTGCGGAGTCGCTGCCTGGGCGATTTCGATGTCGGTCAACACGTCGGGGCCTCTCTCTCGTCTGGATGCGGACGCGCCCCGTCCTTTGGCGAGGCGCATGAACGTAGGTGTCATTGTAGCGGCGCACCGTGTCGGCCATGGGACAGGCGCCTGTTAAGAAACCTAGATTTCAAGGCAACGGCGAAAATGCGGCCAAATTTGTTGCAATTGTGGAGAAGCGGGCGACGGAACCGCCTTGCCGGCGGCTTCCCAAGGCGCTAAAGGCGAAGCCAGGGGCGCCGGACGCGAGGGCGCGCCGCGACGACGGACGGAGCCGTGCCGCCGAGCGCGAGCTCCCCTACTCCAATACCTCGTCGGGGCGGCCGTACAGGCCGGTGACGTCGTTGTCCATGAAGTTGTCGTACACCAGGCGAAGGCCCTCGAGGGTCAGGTCCTGGTTCACGTGCGTGATGGTGCGCGAAAGCGGCGCCACGCGGCGCGCCAGGCCGCCGGTGGCCACGACGGCCGCCTTGTAGCCGAGCTGCTCGAAGATGCGGTTGACCAGGCCGTCCACGCGATCCGCCTCGCCGTAGACGATGCCCACCTGCATGGCCTGGGCGGTGTTGCGGCCGATGGAGGTATGCGGGTTGACCAACTCGATGGCGCCCAGCTTGGTGGCGTGGCTGAACAGCGCGCGGGCGCTGGTGTCCACGCCCGGCGCGATGACGCCGCCGGCGAACGTGCCGTTGCCGTCGATCACTTCCATATTAGTGGCGGTGCCGAAATCGACCACCACCACGGGCGAGCCGTACAGCATACGCGCTGCCACGCAGTCGGCGATGCGGTCGGCGCCGATCTCGCGCGGGTTGGGGTAGTCGCCGGCGTCGAACAGCCCGGCGGCGTTCTCGGCGGTGCACACCACCGCGCGCACGCCGATCATCTGCTTGGTCGCCTGGCACCACGCCTCGGTGAGCGCCGGGACCACCGACGCCAGCGCCACGCCGCTGATATCGTCGAACGAGACGCCCTCGGAGCTGAGCAGCGGGATGAGCTTCACGCGCAGCTCGTCGCACGTGTGCAGCTTGTTGGTGGCCACGCGCCAGCGGAAGCGCAGCTTCTTGTTCTCGTACACGCCCAAAACGGTCTGGGTGTTTCCCACGTCTATTGCCAGCAGCATGGCGCCGCTCCCCTCGTTCTCATGTCCCCCGTCGCGGCCAATCGCGATGGGGCCGATTTTTCCGCGCATCAGTATAGCAGCAGGCCGCCAGACGACCGGCAAGCATACGGGAAGCGCCCGAATACGCCCGCCAAGCGTCCGCGCCTGACGGTTCGCGCGGGGTTCGGGTGGAGACGCACCGGCACGGGGCGGGGTGGACCCTAGCGCAGGGCGGAGCGGAACCTGGCAGATAAGCCTCCGTCCCCAAGTGTCCGAACGGGCGGATTGGGGAAATGCCGGGCGGTTTTGCCCCGGGGAGGTAACGTGTTTTTGACGGGAAGCCCACCTGCCGGGCCGATACGCGTATAGTTGTCGCAAGAACGTGGAACAGCTGCTTCCTTGCGGCGCCCGGCGCCCGACAACGGCGCGGCCCGGCACGCCGCGCAAGCAGCTTTCGCAATGGAAAGAAGAGGCCCATCATGAACGAAACGCCTTCACGCATCCTGGTCGTGGACGACGAGCCCTCCATCACGGAGTTCGTCGGATACGCCCTGAAGAAAGAGGGCTTCCAGCCCGACGTCGTGGACAACGGCGAGGACGCGCTGGCAATGGCCCAGGAAAACGACTACGACCTGTTCGTCCTGGATATCATGCTGCCCGGCATGGACGGCTATGAGCTGTGCCGCCGCCTGCGCACCAAGACGTCGGCGCCCGTGCTGTTCCTCTCGGCGCGCGACACCGAGCTGGACAAGGTGGTCGGGCTCGAGATCGGCGGCGATGATTACCTGGCCAAGCCCTTCGGCGTGCGCGAGCTCATCGCCCGCGTCCGCGCGCTGCTGCGCCGCAGCCAGGGCAACGAGCTCACGCCGAACAGCCACGCCATCACCGCCAGCGGCATCACGCTCGACGAGGACGCGCACACCGCCACCGGCCCGGCCGGCGACATCGATCTGACGCCCCGCGAGTTCGAGCTGATGGCATGCCTCATGAAGAACGCCGGCAAGGTGGTCTCACGCGAGGAGCTGCTACGCGATGCCTGGGGCTGGGAATACCTCACGGAAACCAAGACCGTCGACACCCACATCAAGCGCCTGCGTGATAAGATCGAGCAAGCCGGTTACGATCCCGGCCTTGTGGAAACGGTTCGAGGTTACGGATATAGGTTCAAGCTATAAAACGGCTGCAGACATATTTCGCGCTCTTGGCCACGTTGCTCAGCCTGCTCGCTGCGGTGGTCACGGCCGTCGTATGCATGCTCGTGTACGACGCTTCCATAGCGGTCCTGCTGGTGCTCATCCCCATCAGCATAATCATCTTCTGCATCAGCCTGCTTATCGGCCATTTCCTATCCGAGCCGCTTAGCGACCTGGCGAAGAAGATGGCAGCGTTCCGCAGCGGCGCGCCCGTCACGTTCGAGCCCGACGGCCGCATGTACGAGGCAGATCTGCTGACCAGCGACTTCAAGCGCCTCGTGCAAACCACCACCCAGCAGCAGCACGACCTCGCCATCAAAGAGCGCCGCCAGAACGAGTTCATCAGCGACGTCGCGCATGAGCTGCGCACGCCGCTGACGGCCATCCGCGGCAACGCCGAGATGCTCGCCGACCCCGATCTGCCGCCCTCGCTGCATGAGAAGTTCTGCGGCATCATCGTGAACGAAAGCGAGCGCCTCAGCCGCTTGACGCACGACCTTCTGACCCTGCAGCGCATAGAAAGCTCCCCCATCCCCGAGACCATGCAGCGCGTGAACCTGCACGATCTGGCGAACAGCGTGGTCGACGCGCTGTCCCCCATCCTGCACGACCGCCAGGCGAACACGAGCGTCTCGGGCGAGGCTCCCGACGTGCTGGGCAACCCCGACAGCTTGCGCCAGGCCGTCACCAACCTGGTCGAGAACGCCAGCCGCTTCATCAAGCCCGGTGGCCACATCAACGTTGAGCTATTCGGCATGAACGGCAACTCCATCATCGCCGTGAAAGACGACGGCTGCGGCTTCGGCGACGTGGACCCCAAGCTGCTCTTCGACCGCTTCTACCGCACCGACGCAAGCCGCACGCGCGGCACAGGCGGCACGGGCTTGGGCCTTGCCATCGTGAAATCCATCGCCGAGGCGCACGACGGCACCGTCGAGGCCGTCAATCTCCCCGAGGGCGGAGCGTGCTTCATGATCGCCATCCCCTCCATCCCCGCCGACATCTCGGTGAAGAAGCCCCACGGGAAAACGAAGAACGCCTAAGGGGGAGGCTGGCGCAACCGGGCTGATGGTTGCTGCGCAGACGCCAAGCGTTTACTTCACCCGCGCATCGATTCCGGTGCGGGCAGGGGTCATGACGTGGGGATTCGCAGGGGCCGCAACGCGCGATGCTATACTCGAGCGTAATCGACACGCATCATCTCCGGGGCGCATCGCCCCGCACATCGAAGGAGCATCATGGGTTGCACCATCATCGGCTGCGGCAAGCAGCTGCCGGCACTTGACGTGCCCAATGAAGAGCTGACCAAGCTGGTCGACACCAGCGACGAATGGATTTCCACGCGCACGGGCATCCTCTCGCGCCGCGTGTGCGTCAGCGAGGGCAACGTCGATCTGGCCGAAGGCGCTGCGCGCCAGGCGCTCGGCTGGGCAGACGGCGGCTATTCCGAGCGCAAGATCGCTCCCGAGGACATCGACCTCATCATCTACTCCACCATCACGCCCGACGAGGTGGTCCCCACCTGCGCCGCCATGCTGCGCCGACGCTTGGGCCTGGTCAACGCCGCGGCATTCGACATGAACGCCGCATGCTCGGGCTTCATCTACGGCTTGACCATCGCCGAGACCATGATGGCCGCCAGCGCCCCGGGCGCTGCGGGCGCGGCGGGCCGCAACCCCATCCGACGCGCGCTCGTGGTGGGCGGCGAACGCCTGACCCGCATCGTCGATTGGAACGACCGCAACACGTGCGTGCTGTTCGGCGACGGCGCCGGCGCCGCCGTGGTGGAATGGGACGAGCGCAAGCCCGGCATCCTGTCGTGGTACATCAAAAACGATGACGACGATTCCAACGCCCTCACCTGCCCTTCCGCCTACGACGCGCCCCAGCCCTTCACGGCCGAGGGCATCGATGCGGATGCGTTGCAGCAGGCCGACCCCGGCACCGCCCCCATCGACGCCGAGCTCGACGTCGCGGAACGTGTAGCCGCAGGGGCGCCGCGCCAGGCCTTGTACATGAACGGCCAGAAGGTGTTCAAGTTCGCCACCAGCGTCATGCCCGCCGCCATCGAGGAGGTGCTGCGCCGCGCGAACCTGACCATCGACGACGTGCAGTTCATCGTCCCACATCAGGCGAACCTGCGCATCATCAAGTACGCCGCCAAGCGCATGGGCCTGCCGCTCGAACGCTTCCAGGTATCCATCGCGCATCGCGGCAACTCGTCGTCGGCGTGCATCCCCATGACGCTGTGCGACGCGTACGAAAGCGGCAACATCCATCCCGGCGACAAGGTGGTGCTCGTGGGCTTCGGCGGCGGCTTCACCAGCGGCGCCGTTCTGTACGAGGCGTAACCACACGTATACCGCTGAAACCCATTGAACAGCTCCGCGCTGACCGCCCATAAACTACGACGAAACGCGAAGAGGCCCGCATAAGCGGGCCTCTTCATTACGCTTGGGTTATACGGGAATCGCTTATGCGCGATGTCCCACGGCAGCGTTGACGGCGCGGGCGCAGATAACGGCTGCGACCAGCTTCGCCAGGTCGACCAGGATGAACGGCGCAACGCCGGCCGCGAAGGCGGCGGCGGGGGTCATAGAAGCCACGGCCATCAGCTGAGCCCAGCCGCACACATAGGCGACGGCAAGGAACACCAAGCCGGTCAGGAAATCGATCGCGAACGCGCGGACGCCCTTCGCCTGGCCATCGCGAGCCAGCACGGCCTTCAGGCCGAAGCGCACGGCCACGGCCAGGCCCACGCCCAGCAGGTAGCCCCACAAAAAGCCGCCGGTCGCACCGGCCAGAACGCCGATACCACCGCGCATGCCACTGAACACGGGCACACCCACGGCGCCCAGAACCAGGTACGCGGTGATGGCCGCAATCGCCTCTTTCGGCTGCAGCACCAGCACCATGAACGCCACGGCGAAGATCTGCAACGTGAACGGCACGGGACCCAGGGGCACCGTCACCCACGCCGACACCGCCGTGATGGCGACCGTCAATGCGACGAACGCGATCGAACGCGTGCGCGACCCGGCGGCCGTCTTCTTCTGAACCTGTTCCACAACTTCCCCTTCCTTGTCCCCCTGGTTCATCCAGAAGGCCCATCCGCGACACCATCGCGGCGATCGCTGCGCCAAACGCATCGACCCTATTTCCTACAAACCACAGCGGAATTGTAGCATGCGCACAATTTCCCTCACCGCTTTCGGCCGTAAAAAAGCCTTGCAGCGCAAAAACGTTGCAAGGCTGAAACAAACCGCTAGAACTTGGCCTGCAGCTGGCCGTTCTCCAGTTTGCGCAGACGCTTGAGCTCCAGCAAGACGAACACGCCGGTGGTGAAGATGGCCAAGAAGTCCGCCACGGGGCACGCGAAATACAGCGCATCCAGACCCGTGTAGCCCGGGAACCATACGGGCATGACCATGGGCAGGCCGATATAGAGCGGGATCAGGAACAGGATCTGGCGCGTAAGGGACAGAAACACCGACTTCGCCGGCTGGCCCGTTGCCTGGAAGTAGTTCGAGCCCACGATCTGGAAGCCCACGAACGGGATAAGGAACAGCTGCACCTGCAGCGCGAACACCGTGAACGAAAGCAGGGTCGGGTCGGTGATGCCGAAGAAGCCGACGATCTGGGTGGGGAACAGGTGCACGAGCGCCCACAGCACCACGGCGATAACCGTGTTGCCCGCGATGCCCCATGCCAGCGTCATCTTCACGCGCTTGAACAAATGTGCGCCGTAGTTGAAGCCGAGCAGCGGCTGGATGGCGATCGACATGCCGATGAGCGGCAGCACCACGAACGAGGCCACGCGCTGCACCACGCCGATAGACGCCAACGCGCCCTCTGCGCCGATGGGGCTTTGCGCGCCGTACATGTTCAACAGGTTGTTCAGCACGAAGTTCACCGCGGCCATGCCCGCCTGGACGGCGAAGCTTGCCAGGCCCAGCGACAAGATCAGGCGTACCGTCTCGGCGTGCAACGGCATCATATGCAGACGCAGGCGCATGGGGACGCCCTTCGTCAGGCAGAAGTACCACAGGACCGTGGCGCACGAGATGGCCTGGCCGCACACGGTGGCAAGCGCGCTGCCTACGACGCCCATGCCCATGACCAGCACGAACAGGGCATTGAACACGGTACACGCAACGGCGCCGATGATCATGGTGCCCAGCGCCCGGTTCGGTGCGCCGGCGGTACGGATGAAGTTGTTCACGCCCATGCCGATGCACTGGAAGATGAAGCCCAGGCTGATGATGCGGATGAACTGCATGGCGTAATCCCAGTCCTCGGGAGTAGCGCCCGACACGCTGAGCAGTCCGTCGATGCAGGCCGGGATGAACATGACGATGGCCACCACCACGGAAGCGATAAGGGAAAGCGTAACCGTGTTGCCCAGGCTGCGCTCGGCCTCCTCGGGCTTGCCCTCGCCCATGCGCAGCGCGGCCAGGGCGTTGCCGCCGTTACCCACCAGCATGGCGATGGCCATGAACACCGTCATGATGGGCATGGCCACCGTTGCGGTGGACAGGCCGATCTCACCCATGGCCTGCCCCAGGAAGATGGAATCGATGACGTTGTACGCGCCGTTGACCAGCATGCCCAAGATAGAGGGGATGGCGAACTCGGTGATAAGGCGCGGGATGGACTCCGTACCCATGCGCGTCACCTTGTCGTGCTGCTTGGGCTTGCCCTGGGGGCCGGAGACTGCAGGCTTGCCCTGGGCATCCGCCGGATGAGACGGCGCCGCGGACGTGCCCTTTGCTTCTTGCTCTTGCGTCATGCTTGCATGCTGCCTTTCGAAACCTTTAACTACCTAAATTTTGTCAGCACTCTATTGTATGACCGGCGACCCGTAGAGAGCACACGCAGAAGAACCCCATGCCGGGATTCCATCGTTCATGCATATCGAGTTAAGGAGCGAAAGGATACCGCCTAGCGGATATGGGCCTCGCCTGAGCTTGCGAACGCCTCCGCGCCTTCCGGCGTGCGCAGCACCAGCCGTCCGTCCGAAGCCACGCGCGTCACCGTGCCCGCCGCCAGCACGTTGCCCGAAAGGTCCTCCATGCGCACAAAGCGCCCGGACAGCGCGGAGCACGCGTCGAACTCGGCTTGGAAGGGCTCAAAGCCCTGCTCGCACCACAGCGGGTACACGATGGCAAGCTGGTCGCACAGCGCATCGGCCACGGCATGGATGCGGTCTTCCACGGGGCCTTCGCAAAATCCCAGTTCATCCAGGTATACCGGGATGTTCTTTCCCGCCGGCGCGGATGCGGTATCGGCCGGGCGGGCCACGTTGACGCCCACGCCCACGCAAAGCGCCCGCGCATGCATCTCCGTCGAGATGCCGCACAGCTTATGGAAGGGACGCTTGGGTTGACGGTCGCCGTCAGAGGCTGCACCGCCCAATGCGCTACCTTCGCCGATTGCGCCACTGAAAGCAGCACCGCGCAGGGAATCGCCCGCTTCGGCCACCACGATGTCGTTCGGCCACTTCACCTGCACGCGACCCTCGAGCTCGGGGACGAGACTCACGATCGCGCGGCGAACGGCCAGGCCCACCAGCAAGCTGAGCGTAGGGAGCTGCGCCGGCGGGACTTCGGGGCGCAGCAAGAACGACTGGTACATGCCGCCGATCGGGCTTTCCCATGCGCGTCCTTGCCTGCCGTAGCCGGCGGTCTGCCGCAGGCCGCGCACGGCCAACCCCTCGGGCTGGCCTTCCTCGATAGCACGTTTGATCAGGTCGTTCGTGGACGTTACGGTCTCAAACGATTCCACGCGAAACTGCATCCCAGCACCTTTCCCTTCTCATATGACGGCGCGGCGCAAAGCCGTTGCAAAGCAACGGAAAGTCGCGTTGAGCCAGCGCCGCGACACTGCGAACCGCAACCCATCGCCCAAGCCGACAACCCGGCCCCGGACCCTGCAAACCCGACGCAAGCCCGATTTCAGAGCCTGCGCCCCGGAATCCATCCGACCATCCGCAAGCCGCCGCTTTCCCCGGCTTAACGGCTGATGCGCTCGGCTTTCCCGTAGCGCTCGGATTCCGGCTTGGCCGCCTGCGCGACGCGCACGTCGTCGGCCAGCACGTGGTTCGGGCGCAGCTCCAGCAGCGGCTTCAGCACGAAGTCGCGCTCGAGGATGCGCGGATGCGGCAACGTGAGCATGTCGTTGTCCGTGACGTAGAGCTGATAGTCCAGGATGTCCAGGTCGCACGTGCGCGGGCCGTTCTCGATCTCGCGGACGCGGCCCAGGCTGTTCTCGATGGCGTGCAGATATCCCAGCAGCTCCTTCGGCGCGATGCCCGTGCGCAGCAGCACCACGGCGTTGACGAACGTGTCCTGGTCCTCGTAGTAGGCCGGCTCGCTTTCGTAGAAGCTGGAGATGTCGATGATCTGCGAATCGGGAAGGCTGCACAGCTCGGTGATGGCCTGGTTGAGCATGGCGATCTTGCCCTCAAGCTCCTCGCCGGGCTCTGCCACCAACGGCACGTTGCAACCCAGGCCCAAGAACGCGTACGGGCGCATGTCGGACAGCGCCTTCACGGTTTCGGCCACGTTGTGCGCACGCACAACGCCCGCGCCCAGCTCGCACGCCATAAGCGCCTCGGCGGCGCTCACATGGTCGCGCTCGACCGGGTCGTCGATGCCGTAGGCGAAGCCCAGATAGCTTTTGCGGGAAACGGCAACCATGACCGGGTAGCCCAGGCGCGCAAACTCCTGGAAGTTGCGCACGAGCTCGAGGGTCTGCGAAGCCGTCTTGCCGAAGCCCGGGCCCGGGTCGACGCAGATGCGCTCGGGCGCCACGCCGGCGGCCTCGAGCATGGCCGCCTGGTCGCGCAGGTAGTCACGCACCTCGGCAACCACGTCGTCGTACTGCGGGTTCTGCTGCATGGTGCCCGGCTCGCCCTTCATGTGCATGACCACCACGCCGCAATCGCTTTCGGCGGCAACCTGCACCATAGCCGGGTCGCGGAAGCCCGACACGTCGTTGATGACAGCGGCGCCGGCTTCCACGCACGCCTTAGCCACGGCGGCATGACGGGTGTCCACGCTCACGCAGACGCCCTGCTCGGCAAGGGCGCGCACCACGGGAAGCACGCGGTCCGTCTCCTCCTCGACGCTCACCTCGGCCGACCCCGGACGCGTGGACTCGCCGCCCACGTCGATCATGTGCGCACCCTCGTCGATCATCTGCTGCGCCCAGGACAGCGCCGCGTCGGGCGTGTTGTGCGTGCCGCCGTCGCTGAAGCTGTCGGGCGTGACGTTGAGGATGCCCATGATCACCGGTTTGCGCGTATCGAACTCGAACGAGCCGCATTTCCACATCATGCTGAATGCCTTTCTTTCAAAAGAAGGCGAGCCTGACGGCCCGCCTTCTTGCTATACCTTGACGTTTTCATATCGCGCCCGCCGCACCAGGCCGAAAAGCCCGGCGCATCGTGCGCAAACGATCCCGCCGCCCACCGCGAAGGTGCGGCGCGGCACCACGCCGGCTTACTCTGCCGGCGGGTACGGGGGCTGCTGACCGCCCGTGGGGGGAACCGGCGGCTGACCGCCGTTTGCAGGAGCCTGCGGCTGCTGCACGCCGGACGGCTGCACGGGAGAACCCGACTGCGCCGGCGGCACCTGACCGCCCTGCTGGCCGTTCCAGTTCGGGTCGGCAAGCTGCTCGTCGCGAGCACGCGCCGCCGCCTCCTCGGCCTCCTTCGCGGCGATGATATCGCCTTCACGCTGGAGATAGTCGTTCCATGTGTTGTCCAGCAGCGCCTTGCAGGCCTCGCCCTCGACGGTTTCGCGCTCGAGCAGCACACTTGCCATGAGGTCCATCTGCTCGCGGTGCGTGCTGAGAATCTCGTAGGCGCGGTCGTGCGCTTCCTTCATGATGCGCGCGACCTCGTCGTCGATGCGGCGAGCCGTTTCCTCGGAGTAGTCCTGCGTGTTGCCCATGTCGCGGCCCAGGAACACCTCATGATTGGGCTGGCCGAACACCTGCGTGCCAAGTTCGGCGGACATGCCGTACTGCGTGACCATGGCGCGGGCCATCTTGGTGGCGCGCTCCAGGTCGTTGCTGGCGCCGGTGGTCACATCGTCGCAGAAGATCTCCTCGGCGACGCGGCCGCCCATGAACACTGCCAGCTCGTCGCGCATCTCGCCCACCGTGTTGAGGACCTTGTCCTCCTTGGGGATGGACAGGGTGTAGCCCAGCGCGCGGCCGCGGCTGATGATGCTGATCTTGTGCACCGGATCGGCCTTCGGCAGCAGGTGGCCCACCAGGGCGTGGCCGCTTTCATGGTACGCGATGGTGTGCTTGGTCTGGTCGTCCATCACGCGGCCCTTGCGCTCGGGACCGGCGATGACGCGCTCCATGGACTCGCTGACCTCTTGCTGCGTGATGATCTTCTTGTTGCGGCGAGCGGTCAGAAGCGCAGCCTCGTTGAGCAGGTTGGCCAGGTCGGCACCGGAGAAGCCCGGCGTAAGCTTTGCCACGGAGGACAGGTCCACGTCGCTGCCGAGCGGCTTGTTCTTCGCATGCACGTTCAGGATGCGCTCGCGGCCCTTCACGTCGGGCACGTCCACCACGATCTGGCGGTCGAAGCGGCCGGGGCGCAGCAACGCGGGGTCGAGCACGTCGGCGCGGTTCGTGGCGGCGATGAGCACCACGGAGTCGTTGGCCTCGAAGCCGTCCATCTCGACGAGCAGCTGGTTGAGCGTCTGCTCGCGCTCGTCGTGGCCGCCGCCCAAGCCGGTGCCGCGCTGACGGCCAACGGCGTCGATCTCGTCGATGAAGACGATGGAGGGGCTTGCCTCTTTAGCCTGCTTGAACAGGTCGCGCACGCGGGAGGCACCCACGCCCACGAACATCTCGACGAAGTCGGAGCCGGAGATGCTGAAGAACGGCACGCCCGCCTCACCGGCCACGGCGCGGGCCAGCAGCGTCTTGCCAGTGCCCGGAGGGCCCACCAGCAGGCAGCCGCGCGGGATCTTCGCGCCCATGGACTGGTACTTGGCGGGGTTGGCCAGGAAGTCCTTGATCTCCTGCATCTCCTCGACGGCCTCGTCCACGCCGGCGACATCGGCGAAGCGCACGTCGGGGCGCTCCTCGATGCTCTGCTTGGCCTTGGCCTTGCCGAAGTTCATCTGCGAGTTATTGGCCTTCGCCATTTGGTTGAACAGGAAGAACAACATTGCGCCGATGAGGATGATGGGCAGCAGCGTGGTGAGGATGTCGCCCCACGGGCTGGGGGTCTTCACCTCATACTTGATCTCGGGGTGCTGGGCCATCAGGTCGGACAGCGAGCTGCCGGCCCAGGTGCACGTGAACTTGTGCTCCTGGCCGAGCGTTTGGGATTCGATGTCTTGCGTGCCCACGCCCGAGAGCGGCTTGCCCGTGTTCGGGTCCTTCAGCGTTGCCATGCCGGCGTTCATGGCGTCGATGGCGCTGTTGAACGCGTCGGCGGCGGAATCGCCGGCCGTGACGGCGGGATAATACGTGCCGGACACGGTATAGTCACCGGCGCTGTACGTGACCTCCGTGACGCGGTTCTGGTCGACCGCCTGCAGGAACTCGGACGCCACCAGCTTATCGGTGGTGCCCTGCGAAGACTCCGACATGCTCATGAACTGCTGGCCCACGAAGAAGGCCACCAGCAGGAAAAGGACAACCGAGATGATGGTTGTCCGGGGGTTGGGCTGTTGGATCTGGGGTTTGTTGTTTTGCGGCATAGGCCTTGCTTTCCTAGTTGTAGAGCTCGGGCTTCAGAACGCCGATGTACGGCAGGTTGCGGTAGCGCTCGGCGTAGTCCAGGCCGTAGCCCACGATGAACTCGTCGGGGCACTCGAAGCCCACGTATGCGCAGTCGATCTTGGCCTGCGCGCGGGTTTTCTTACGCAGCAGCGTGGCGACCTCGATGGACTTCGGGTTGCGCGCCTTCAGCGTTTTCAGCAGGTAGGTGAGCGTGAGGCCAGAGTCCAGGACGTCCTCGGCGATGACCACGTTGCGGCCCTCGATCTGGGAGGACAGGTCCTTCAGGATGCGGACCACGCCGGAGCTTTTCACGCCGTTGCCGTAGGACGAGACGGCCATGTAGTCCATCTCGCACGGCAGCTGGATCTGACGTGCCAGGTCGGCCATGAAGATGGCCGCGCCGCGCAGGACGGAGATGAGGATAACGCCGTCGGGGTCGTCCTTATAGTCCTGCGTGATGCCCGCGCCGATCTCGGCGACGCGCTGCTTGATTTCATCCTCGGTGAACAGGATGCGATCGATGTTTTCGTGCACGATGATTACCTCTTCGATGCATTTCGCCTGAAGAGCGCCCTGAGCGCCCTTATATGAACGAGCACAAGTGTACCATTCGGCCCGACCGGGCACATGACAATACCGTAACGCCACATAAATACGAGCGCCCGTGGACCTGCCGAAACCACGGAAGCGGACGTGCGGCGCGAACCCGCCGCACGGGGCGGCGAATGATGCCGCGCAGGCGCCGGCGGCCCGAAACGCGAACCGGGGCGCCGCAGCGCCCCGGGATGCCGATGGCCCGCTGCTTGCGAAAACGGCAGGGCCGGTTACTTCAGGTCGGGAAACTCCTTGAGCAGGCGCGTCACCGGAAGGCCGATGACGGTATCCAGGTCGCCCTCAATGTGCTTGATGAGCTTGGCGCCGTTGCCCTGGGCGGCATATGCGCCCGCCTTGTCGAACGATTCGCCGCACTTCAGGTACTCTGTCAGCTGCTCGTCGGTCTGCGGATGGAACGTGACGGCAGCGCGGTCCACGAACGTGCGGAAGCCCAGCGACACGTCCTCGGCGTTGGGTGCGGACACCAGCCACACCGACACACCGGTGAGCACCTCGTGCGTGTTGCCCTGCAGGCGGCGCAGCATGCGCTTGGCGTCGGAGATGCTGGCCGGTTTGCCGAAGATCTCGCCGTCGCACACCACCATGGTGTCGGCGCCGACGATGGCCGCCATGCCCGTGTAGCCCTCGCCGAGCACCTCCTGCACCACGGCGCCGGCCTTGCGCTCGGCCAGTTTCTTCACCGCCTCGGGCGGGTTGGCCTCAAGGTCGGGCTCCAACGACTCGTCCACCTCGGATACGCGGATGGTGAAGCTCACGCCCTCGCGCTCCAGAAGCTCCTTGCGACGCGGGCTGCCGCTGGCAAGGATCACATCGACGGTCATAGGTTGCTCAGCGGCCTGCGCCTGCTCGGCTGCGGCCTGCTCGTTCTCCTGCGCCGCATCTTGCGGCATGGGCTGTTCGCTCATTTCCTTCTCCTTGCTCTGAATGCGGCCATGGGCTCGAGCCTCACGCCGCGCTTGTTCGCGCTGATTGCCAGGTTGCCCTGGATGTTGGCCACATACCCGCCGTGCGGGGCGGCCTGCGGGGTGCCGGGCTCGTCCCACGCCGCCAGCACCGCATCGACCGATGCGGTCTCGACGCGTGCGTCGGGGCCCAGCATGGCCTGCAGCACCTGCACGGCCGCGCGACGCTGCAGCGGCACGGGTTGGACGCCCAGCTCGGGGGCGAGCACGCCGCCCTCCTCGTACGCCGGCGGTCGATCGGGCAGCACCTCGTTCCATGCCATATGACGTTTCACCAGGTCGGATGCCATTTCCTCAAGCATGTCGTCCTCGTCGGCGATCAGGTTCATGGTGCGCCCGAGCACCTCGAGCAGCTGCGGGCTGCGCTCCTTCACGTGCGGGATGACCTCGTGGCGCACGTAGGCGCGGAAGCGGTCGGTGTGCGCGTTGGTGGCGTCCTCGCGCCACAGGCAGCCCTCGGCATCGCATGCGCAGGGCAGGCCTTCGTACTCGCGCTGCTGCACGTAGTCGCGCAGGTCCTGGCGGCCGACGTCGAGCAGCGGGCGGACGACGGGGCCGTTGGCGTACTTCATGGCGCGGAAGCCGCCCGGCCCGGTGCCCACCATGGAGCGCATGTAGAAGTTCTCCACGCGATCGTCGGCGGTGTGGGCGGTGAAGATGCGGCCCTCGGACAGCGGCGCGGCCGCATGGCGGCACAGGCTTGCGAGCGCCTCGTTGGCGGCGAGGTAGCGCTCGCGGCGGGCGACGGCCTCCACGTTGCCGCCCTCGCGCTGCGCCTGGCCGGCAACGTCGATCTGGCAGCTGAACAGGGGGATTCCCAGCAGCTCCGCCAGCTGCGCCGTGAACGCCTCGTCCTGATCGGCGGCGCCGGGACGCAGCCGATGGTTTACGTGCAGCATGGCGATGGGCCCGATGGACCCTTCATCGGCCAGCTGGCGCGCAACGTACGCCAACGCCGTGGAGTCCGAGCCGCCCGACACCATGAGCAGCACCGGCGTGTCGGCGTTCGCCAGCCCGCGTTGCTCGATGGTGCGCCGCGCCGCGGCGAGCACGTCCTTGGGACGCGCGGCCGCATCGGCGCCGACCCCGGCATCGCTTGCCGCGGCGCGCTCGTTCCCCGTTCGCTGTTGCTCTGCCATTTCCTTCCCTACCTATATATATGGTTGCCGCTACATGCGCTCGATGAGCGCGATGGTCTCGATGTGGTCGGTGTGCGGGAACATGTCCACGGGCTGCACCGTTCGCACGCCGTAGCCGAACTGCTTGAGAAAGTCCAGGTCGCGGACCTGTGTTTCCGGATTGCACGAGATGTAGGCGATGCGCTCGGGCGCCAGCTGCACCGCGGCGCGCAGAAACTCCTCGGTGGAGCCGGCGCGCGGCGGGTCCATGAGCAACACGAGCGGGCGGCCCTCCTCGTCGGTGCCCGCGCGCCCTACCGCCGCTGCCTGCGCCGCCATGTCGCGCATGAACGCGCCAGCGTCGGCCACCGCGAAGCGCGCGTTGTCCACGCCGTTGTGGCGCGCGTTCTGTCGCGCGTCGCGGATGGAGGATTCCACGCAGTCCACGCCCGTGACCTGCGCCGCGCCCATGGAGGCCGCCACCAGGCCGATGGTGCCCGTGCCGCAGTACGCGTCGATGGCGTGCTCGGCGCCGGTGAAGCCCGCCAGCTCGATGGCCTGACGGTACAGCACCTCGGTCTGCACGCTGTTCACCTGGTAGAACGACTGCGACGAGATGCGGAAGCTCAGCCCGCACAGCTTGTCCAGGATGAAGCCGGGGCCGTAGAGCACCTGCTCGCGCTGGCCGAGCACCACGTTGGTCTGGCGCTCGTTGATGTTCTGCACCACCGTGGTGATGAACGGGCAGCGGCGCACCAGCTCGCGGCAGAAGCTCTTCGCGCCGGGGAACTGCTGGCCGTTGGTGACCAGCGTGACCAGCACCTCGCCGGTGGTGTGGCCCACGCGCACCACGGCGTGGCGCATGAAGCCGGTGCCGCGGTCCTCGTCGTAGGGCGGGATGCCGAACTTCAACATAAGGCTGCGCACCGCGCGGATGACCTGCTTGGCCTGGGCGTTCTCGATCAGGCATTCCCCCGTGTCGATGATGCGGTGCGTGCCGGCGGCGTACATGCCGCACAGGATGTCGCGCTGCGGGGAGGCAGGGCGGCTGGGGCGCTTGCCGCCGCCGCGCTTGCCGGGCGCGGCCTTGCGCGGCGCGCCGGGGGCGAACGGGGACATCACCTTGTTGCGATAGGCATACGGGTCCCGCATGCCCAGGATGGGACGCAGCGCCTCAGGGTCCGCCACCTGGGAAAACAATTGGGCCACGCGCTCGTCTTTCGCCGCAAGCTGCTGATCGTAGGGCTGGTTGACGTGCTGGCAGGCGCCGCACTGGCGCGCAACCGGGCACTGCGGCAGACCGTTTGCCGCCACGTTGCCCTCCTGCCTGCGCTCCCGCTGACGCCGAGGACCGGCCTGGGGCCGTACCGCCTGCCGCGGACGCTTCCCGCCCTGCCCGCCTGCGCGCTTCTGGCCGTTTTCCTTCATGAGCTCCCCTTGTCCGCTTGCATAAAACCGTAACTACCCAGTATACGCACATGCGCGGCCGGCGAGGCTGCGCCGCCGGCAACCTCAAGGCAGAATCCACGCCTGCCCGTAACGGGCCGGCAACGGACGCGGCACGGTTCGGCGCACGTTCGCCCGCGCCGCCGCACGCCGCGTCCGGAGCGCATATGATGGTGCGGACGACGGCTCGCCCAACGCATGCGCGCCAGGCTCGTATGCGCGACGGGCCCGGCGCGCATACGCCGGCGCCGGCCGCCGAAACCCACCCATACGCCCCGCGCGGGCATCGCCCGCGCTTGCCCGAAACGAGGTCCCATGCAACGACGATCCCTCGCCGCCGCCATCGGCATCGTCATCGTGACGCTTGCCTGCGTGTGCGGCCTGTACGTCCACTTCATACAAGAGAAGGTGCACGACGAGAGCGCCGACCACCTGAAGGAGATCTATTCCCAGGTCAACAACACGTTCTCCATGCTGGTATCCGACAACTGGAACCACCTGAGCACCTGGAACACCATGTTCGAGGAATCCGCCGCCCACTCGCCCGACGGCTCCGTTTCCGGCGACGACGCCGAGCAGGCGCGCGAGTTCATAGACGGCGAACAGGCAAAATGGGGCTTCACCGACTTCTACTTCATCAACTCGCAGGGCGCCTACGCCACCCCCGACGGCGAGCGCGGCACCTTGAACCTGGGTCAACAGCTCGATCAGCTGAACGGCGGGAGCAGCATCGTGGCGGACACCGTCCCCACCAGCGGCACGGGGCTCACGGTGTTCGCCACGCCTGTGGCCCCCGCCTCGTTCGACGGGTTCGAATACTCGGCCATCGCCATAAGCTACAACAACCACGACATGGAAGCGGCCCTTGACGTGAACGCCTTCGACGGGCAGTCCAGCTGCTTCGTCATCACGCCGGCCGGCAACCTGCTGTTCTCCGCCACCGACCAGTACTCGCAGTCGTCGAACCTGCTCGACTGGCTCGGCCAGATAGCCTCGTTCGGCGCAGACGACGGCATGGATTCCATTCGATCCGACATCAATGCAGGTCAGAGCGGCACCACGCAGTTCTCCACCACCACCAACCAGTACTACCTCACCTACATGCCCGTCGGGTTCCAGGACTGGGTGATGGTGGGCGTGGTCCCCAGCAACGTGGTCAACGCCAGCATGTCGGAGGTGCAGCTGCTCACCATCGCCACCGTGTCTGTAGTGCTGTTCGCGCTCGCCGCGCTCGTGGTGGTCATCCTGGTGCAGCACGGGCGCCGCGTGCTCGACCAGCAGGTCCGGGAGGTGAAATACCGCGAGCAGCTGTTCAGCGCGCTGTCGGGCAGCACCGACAACATCTTCATCATGTTCAGCCCCGACGACGGCTCGGTGGACTACGTCAGCCCGAACACGCAGCGCATCCTGGGCATCCCCGCCGCCGACATCGCCAAGGACGTGCGCAACATCGACCGCTCGCTGGAGCCGGGGTCGGTAAGCCTGCTCGAGACCAACATGTACTCGCTTCCCAGCAACGACCACCGCGATGGCGACAGCACGCGACGCCACCAGGAGACCGGCGAGCTGCGCTGGTACCACGAGACGCTGTTCCGCGCGAAGGTGGGCGACACCGAGAAGCTGGTGTACGTGCTGTTCGACCGTACGAAGGAGACCGAGAGCCGCGAACGCCTGCAGCAAGCACTGGCCATAGCCAAGCAGTCGAACCAGTCGAAGAGCACGTTCTTGGCGAAGATGTCCCACGATATCCGCACCCCCATCAACGCCATCATGGGCATGACGCAGATAGCGCGCGACAACGCCGGCAACTGGGACAAGACCGACGAATGCCTCGCCACCATCCAGACCTCGTCGCAACACCTGCTCAGCCTTATCAACGACGTGCTCGACATGTCCAAGATCGAAAGCGGCGCCATCGAGCTGCAGGAGGAATGCTGCGACCTGGACACGCTGCTGCGCGACGTGGACGCCATCATGCGGCCGCAAACCGCCGCAAAGGGGCAGCTGCTCACGCTTGACGCGGTGAACGTGCAGCACCGCAGCTTCGCCGCCGACCAGCTGCGCGTACGCCAGATCCTGCTGAACCTGCTGTCGAACGCGGTGAAGTACACGCCCGACGGCGGCATGGTGGCCCTGCACGTAGAGGAGCACGAGCAGACCAGCCCGAATTTCGTGCGCCTGAGCTTCATCGTGCGCGACAACGGCATGGGCATGCCGCCCGAGTTCATCGACCATGTCTTCGCCCCGTTCGAGCGCGCCGAAGGTAGGCAAATGCAGGGCATCCAGGGCACCGGCCTAGGCATGACCATCACGAAGGCCCTGGTAGACGCCATGGGCGGCACCATCGATGTGGAGAGCAAGGAGGGCCGCGGCACCACGTTCACCGTGAAGCTGAAGTTCAAGCTTGGCGAGGGCGAAGGCGCGAAGCCTTGTCCGTGCAAGGCCGCTGAGAACGACCCCGGCAAGGACAAGCGAACGGGCAAGGATGCCGAGCGCGGACGCGCGAAGGGCGACGCGAACGAGAAGCGCCCCTCCTATACCGAGGCGTTCAAGGGCCGACGCTACCTGGTTGCCGAAGACAACCAGATCAACCGCATCATCCTAGCCGAGATGCTCACCGAGCGCGGGGCGACCCTCGAACAGGCGCAAAACGGCAAGGAAGCCGTGGAGCTGTTCGCCGAAAGCGAGCCGCAGCACTTCGACGCCGTGCTCATGGACGCCATGATGCCCGTGATGGACGGCTACGAGGCCACGCGCGCCATCCGCAAGCTGCCGCGCCCCGACGCGCAGACCACGCCCATCGTGGCGCTGACCGCCAACGCCTACGCGGACGACGTGAAGAAGGCGCTGGACTCGGGCATGAACGCCCACGTGGGCAAGCCGTTCAAGATCGCCGACCTGGCGAAAGCCCTCGACGAGCTGCAGCGCGGCGACGATCGCTAACGGCGCAGGGGTGCCGCGGCACCCCTGCAGCAATGCCGCGACGCCACGCGGCATTGCCCGGCGGCACCCCGCACGACCCGGGCATTGTCCGGCGGCGCCCTACGCGCGCTGCGCACAACGCGGGGCTATAATCGGAAGCGAACCGCCTTGACCCTATGCCCCACCGCATCGAAAGGAGACGCCATGCAATTCATCATCCGTTGGCTGGCCACCGCCGTCGCCGTAGGAGCCGCCGTATGGTTGGTCCCTGGCATCGCCGTGCTGGGCACCACCGAAAGCTGGATCGCCGTGGCCATCACCGGCCTGGCGCTATCGCTCATCGACATGAGCATCAAACCGCTGTTGCAGCTGCTCAGCCTGCCTATCACGTGCCTGACGTTCGGCATCTTCTACCTGGTGGTGAACACCGCCATGCTGTACCTGGCCGCCTGGCTGAGCAACGGCATGTTCAACGTGGGGTTCTACATCTCCAGCTTCGGCAGCGCGTTTTTCGCGTCCATCGTCATCAGCATCGTGTCCGCCATCATGAACTCCATCGTCGCGGACAACTAGGCGAACGCGTCCGGGCGCGTCACGATGCGCCCGGACGCGGCTCCGGCAACTACCCTGCTGCCCCGATCATCGTCCAAGCAAGCCAAACCCGCTGCTGCCCGAGCAAGCTCTAAAACCCACCACGCTGCGCTCTCCCGCAGCAAGCCGCACGCGCCGAAACGCTGCGCGCGGCTCGCTGAGCTCAAACGAACGGCCGACAGAGCGCTCTTGCAAAAATAATCGATACAAAATCTTGTTAATACTTCCATTTTCTCGTTTCGCGACGTATTATGTTACTAGTTTAGTAGCATATGAACATAGGAGGGGGTTCTCATGGATATGCTATCCGACGTCGCGCTGCTCTCGCGGATCCAATTCGCGCTGACCGTGGCGTACCACTTCATCTTCGTCCCGTTATCCATCGGCCTGGGCCTGATCTTGGCCATCTTCGCCACCAAGTACCATCGAAGCCGCAGCGAGGCCGACGGCAACGCCATGCGCTTCTGGGTGCGCATCTTCACCGCCACCTTCGCCATCGGCGTGGCCACGGGCATCACCATGGAGTTCTCGTTCGGCACGAACTGGGCCGACTACTCGCGTTTCGTGGGCGACATCTTCGGCGCGCCGCTTGCCGCCGAGGCCCTGTTCGCGTTCTTCCTGGAATCGGTGTTCCTGGGCGTGCTGCTGTTCGGGCGCAACAAGGTGTCCAGCCTGTTCTACACCGTGTCCGCGTGGCTGGTGTGGGCCGGTTCGTGCTTGAGCGCGCTGTGGATCCTCATCGCGAACTCGTGGATGCAGACGCCCGCCGGCGCCGAGCTGGCCGCCGACGGCTCGAAGGCCGTCATCACCGACTTCCTGGCTGCGGCGTTCAACCCGTCCACGCTGCCGCGCTACACCCACGTGGTGGTGGCGCTGCTGATCCTGGGCGCGTTCGCCTCCCTAGCCGTGGGCGCATGGTACCTGCTGCGCGGCAAGCACGCCGACTTCGCCATGAAGACCATCCGCGTAGGCGCCGTCGTGGGCATCGTGGCCTCGTGCGCCCTGATCGTCACCGCGCACTCCTCCGCCGTCGAGGTGTCGCAGGAGCAGCCCACCAAGCTTGCCATGATGGAGGGAATGTACGACGACGAAGTGCCCCCGCTGTACGCATTTGGCTGGGTCGACGAGGGGAACCAGCAGGTCGTCACCCCGTTCTCCATCCCCGGCGGCACCAGCTTCCTGGCAACGGGCACGTGGGACGCCCAGTACCAGGGCCTGAACTCGTTGGCGCAAACCGAGAAGTACGGCGACATGGACGTTGCCGACCTGCCCGTGAACCTGGTGTTCCAGTCCTATCACCTTATGGTTGCCATGTACGGCCTGATCATGATCACGGCGATCCTGGCCGTGGTGTTCAGCCTGCGCGGCGGCCGCATCCGCTCCATGCGCTGGCTGCAGAAGCTGCTGCTGGTAAGCCCGCTGTTCCCGTTCATCGCCATCCAGGTCGGCTGGATCACCGCCGAAGTCGGCCGTCAACCCTGGGTCGTCTACCCTTCCACGTCCGGCCCCGACGGCGTGAGCCTGCTGACGAACAACGCCATCTCGCAGTCGGTTTCCGCCCCTGAGCTTCTGCTGACCCTGGCCCTGTTCGCAGCCGTGTACGTGTTCCTGTTCGTCGGATGGGCGCGCGTGATCTCGGGCTTCATCAAGCGCGGGCCCGTCGGCGACGCCGCCCCCGCGGCCGGCTCCGCCGACAAAGCAACCGCCGCCGTCAAGGAAGGGGAATAGCCATGAGCGCGCTTGCAGTCCTTTGGTTCTTTCTGATCTTCGTGCTGATCGCCGGGTACTTCGTGCTCGACGGGTTCGACCTGGGCGTGGGCGTCCTGTACCGCGCGCTGGCCAAAGACGAGCGCGAGCGGGCGCTCGTGCGCCGCAGCATCGGCCCGGTATGGGACGGCAACGAGGTGTGGCTGCTCACCGCCGGCGGCGCGCTGTTCGCGGCGTTCCCCGCGGCGTACGCCACCACGTTCTCTGGCTTCTACCTGGCCGTCATGCTGGTGCTGTTCGGCCTGATCGTCCGCGCGGTGTCGCTTGAGTTCCGCGCTCACGACCCGAAATGGGCGCGCGCATGGGACGTCTGCTTCACTGTCGGCTCGTTCCTGCCGGCGCTGCTGCTGGGCGTGGCGCTCGGCAATGTGATCGCCGGCATCCCCATGGCCGCCAACGGCGATTACGCGGGCGTGCCGCTGCTGGGCCTGCTGTCGCCGTTCACCCTGGTCGCCGGCCTGCTCGGCTTGGCCATGTGCCTTTCCGCCGGTTCGGCATGGGTAGCGTTGAAGGCGCCCGCCGGCTCCGCCGTGCATAAGCGCGTCGCGAAGCTGCGCGTGCCCTGCCAAATCGCGGCCCTGGCGCTGTTCGCCGTTGCCACGACCCTGGTGTTCGCGGTGGTGAAACCCGTGTTCGCGCCGGGCATGTTCGCCGCCGGCGCGGTGATCGCCCTGGTGTTCCTTGTATGCGTCGTCGCATCGATCGTGCTCGGCCGCAAGGGCAACGACCTGGTGGCGTTCCTTCTGCAATCGGTTGCAGCCGTATGCCTGGTGGCGCTTGCCGCGGTCACGCTGTTCCCCAACCTGGTGGTGGCAGCTCCCGGCAGCGTGGGCGCATCCATCACGCTGATGAGCGCGGCTTCCTCCGATACGTCGCTGGCGTGGATGACCGGCATCGCTTGCGTGGGCGTGCCGCTGGTGCTGGCGTACCACGTGATCGCGTACCGCGTCTTCCGCGGGCGTCTGGACGATAAGGATGTGAACTATTAGATGGACGCGCGGGGTTACATGAAATGGCTGAGTATCCTGTGCCTGGTCATGGCGCTGTTCGGCACGGCGGTCATGCTGGTAGGCTACAAGGCGCCCACCATAGGCCTGGCGGCAACGGTGGCGGCGCTCGTCATAGCCGCGGCCGCGCTGGGATGGAAGGCTCGGGAGCGCTAACGCCGCCAGCCTGATGGCCGAACGCCTGGAAACCGGCCAATCAAGCCGCGACCCAGGCGCCCGACAACCAGCCTTGTGGCCGAGAACGCATGGGCGATCTACCGGCCGATCGCCCAGCAACTGATCAGTCAGCCGAGAACGCAAAACGAGTCTCCGGCTGAGAGCCCGACGGCCGATCAACCCGCCGAGAACCCGACAACCGATCCGCCAACTTCTCGAAGGGGGCGATGGGAAACGACTCCCGTCGCCCCCTTTCGCGTGCCCGGGTTTTGTGGGGTTCCGTTGCACGGCTTGTGCCGGTCGCGTGGATTCCCCGGCAAACTTTTGAAATGCCGGATAAGCGTCCTAGTATGAAACTCTACACAAACGGTATCTATTCCCAAAAACCACCAAGGGGTTGTTCCACGAATCATGAAATCGAATAACGACGCCGCAAGCGTCAAGTGTTGTGCGCGCAAAATCTGGGCGCACTTCAAGGAATTCGTCGTCTCCGTCAAAAGCGACCTGAAGGAAACGCACGACGAGATGTTCCAGGGAGCCGACACCCCCAAACAGCGCCTACAGCGCTCCGTCAAGCACGGTTTGCTGCTGCTGGCCCAGTTATGCCTGATCATGGGCGTATACGCAGCCGGTTGCGCACTGGCATCCGTGTTGCCCATCACGCTTCCCGGCAACATCTTGGGCATGGTGCTGCTGCTGGTACTGCTGGGTACGCACATCCTGAAGACGAAATACATCAGCGAGGCGTGCGACTACCTCATCGACAACATGTCCGTGTTCTTCATTCCCGCCGGCGTGGCCATCATGGGCTGCTTCTCCATGCTGGAAGCGGCGGCGGCGAAGTTCGCGTTCGTCTGCATCGCCACTACCGTCATCGTGTTCTTGGCCACGTCCTATACGGTATTGTTCGTGTCCTGGATCATGGCGAAGCTGGGCAAGGACACCGCGCTGGCCCCCGCTGTTGAGGCGGAGAACGCGGCGAAGGCGAATATCAAAAACGCCGATTCCGGCAACGCGCATGGCGAGGGCGCCGGCAAGCATCATCCGCATACGCCCGGCGGCGCCTTCGGCACCGTCTCCGGCAAGGAGGCTTAATCTATGCTGAAACTCATCGCAACCCTGGCTTTAGGCACCGTCATCTCCTTCATCGTGTTCAAGCTGGCTGTGGCGCTGTACAAGAAGGTGCGTTCACCGCTGCTCAACCCGCTGCTGGTGACGGTGGCGGTCATCATCGCGCTCCTGTGCGTCTTCCACATCCCGCTGGATTCCTACGAGTCCAGCGTTCAGCTCGTCTCGTTTCTGCTGGGGCCGGCGACGGTCGCCTTGGCGTATTCGGTCTACCGCCAACGCCAGATCCTCAAGCAGCACTTCATCCCCATCTTCTGCGGCTGCCTGGTAGGCTCGGTCGTGTCGATGATCAGCGCATACACGCTCTGCGAGCTGCTCGGCCTGGGCGACGAGATGGCCACATCGTTCATCCCCAAATCCGTGACCACCCCCATCGCCATCGCCGTGTCGGAGCAGCTGGGAGGCATCACGTCCATCACCGTGGCTGCCGTCATCATCACCGGCATCCTCGGCGCCATCTTCGCGCCGCTCATGTCGAAGATCTTCCGCGTGAACAACCGCATCGCCAAGGGCGTGGCCATCGGCACCTGCAGCCATGCGGTGGGCACCACGAAAGCCCTTGAGATGGGCGAGCTGGAAGGCGCCATGTCCGGCGTGAGCATCGCCGTATCGGGCCTGCTCACCACCGCCATCGTGATAATCGCCGGCTGCTTTATGTAGTGTGCCGCGCGGCTTCGTTGGCACACCCGTTGCCCACCAGGGGCCCACCCGGCTCCCCTGGGCGCACTCGGGGCCCGGCACGCAGGCAACGGGCCGAAACCGCGGATCCGAACCCCGCCTCGGCCCCCGGAAACCCCGCCGAAAACCGCAAAGGGCCCTGCAGCCCCCGAATGCGTCTCCAACCACGGCGCCGGCCTTCCGGCCACGCCATGCGGCTTGAGAAGCGAGCGGGAGCCGCAGGGCCCTTCCCTATTCGCAAACGTCCGCCTGCCGGCATTCGGCAGGCGGACGTTTTCCCTTACAACGCCAAGCGGTAGATCTCGGCGGCATCCTCCATGGTCAGCTTCTTGAAGCTGCCGAACGGCTCGCCCTTGTTCTCGCGCAGGGTGGGGATCATCTCGGCGATGGCGTCCTCGATGTTGTCCTCGTCCAGGCCGAGCTCGCCCAGGCTGATGGGCATGCCCAGGCTGGCGAAGAACATGCGCGTCTCGTCGATGGCAGATAGCGCGTCGGATTCGATGTCGCCCGTGGGCGCCAAGCCGAACACCTCGTAGCCGTACTGCGCGAAGCGCGCCGGGTTGGCGTCGTAGACGTATTCCATCCATGCCGGGAACAGGCAGGCCAGGCCGGCGCCGTGCGTAACGGTGGTGTCATAGGCGGACAGCTCGTGTTCTAGGCCATGCGTCGCCCAGTCCTCGTGACGGCCCATGCCCAAAAGACCCTGATGGCACAGCATGCCGGCCCACATGATGTTCGCGCGGGCATCGTAGTTCTCGGGCTCGGCCAGCACGCGCGGGGCCTCGGCGCGGATGGTGCGCATGACGGACAGGTTCATGCCGTCGGTGACGGGCACGGCCCCCACGTCGTCGAAGAATCGCTCGAGCAGATGGCAGAACATGTCGGTGATGCCGGCGGCCGTCTGGAACGGCGGCAGCGTGAACGTGAGCTCGGGGTTCATGAACGCCAGCTTCGGGCGCTGGTAGTTGCTCGCGTAGCCGGTCTTCATGCCCAGCTCGTCGTTGCTGATGACGGTGTTCTTCGACGCCTCGCTGCCGGCTGCCGGGATGGTGAGCACCACGGCGATGGGCAGCACCTCGGTGTTCGGGTATTTCTTGGTGATGAGCTCCCACACGTCGTAATCGATGCAGGCGCCGTTGGCGATGGCCTTCGCGGAGTCGACCACGGAGCCGCCGCCCACGGCCAGCACCCAGTCCACGCCGTTTTCCTTGCACAGCGCGACGCCCTCGCGCACCAGGCCGATCTCGGGATTGGGGCGCACGCCGCCCAGCTTCACGTACTCGATGCCGGCCTGCTCGAGCGATGCGCACACGCGGTCGATGAGGCCCGACTTGATGGCGCTCTGCCCGCCATAGTGCAGCAGCACCTTACGCGCGCCGCGCTCGGCCAACATGGGACCGACCTTGCTTTCGGCGTCGTGGCCGAACACGAAATGCGTAGGGGAAACGAACTCGAAGTCTTCCATGGGAACCGCCTTCCTCGGTTTCGGGATGCCGCGCCGCCCACCTTCGCCCGCAAGCAGCACGATGCGCTCAGTATAACGCGCGAACCCGGTGCCCGGCGCTATCGGCTGAAGATTGCCGCGCTCATGCGATAAAGGATAGTTGAGCGATGTCGCATAACCGCCCAGCACGATAGATAGCTGCGCGATGTCGCATAACCGCCCCAGCACCATAGATAGTTGCGCGATGCCCGGTACGATAAAAGGCGGTTTTGCAACGCCGCAAATCGCTCAGCACCATGGCATACGAGCGCGAGTCACGCAACCGCCTTCCAGAATGACCAACCGAAAGGAAGATGAGATGTTCCGAGCGCGGCCGCGCTATCGTCCCCTCCTTTTTCGACGGAAGCGAACGCTGACGCAAGGCGAAGCGATTTCTTGCAGGTGCACAAGGAAAAAAATAAAGCCGGGTAGGAAGGACCCGGCTTTCGAAAGGAATCCCGACAGGCAATGTGCGGGGTCTTGGCAACCCGCGTTCCGCTTGGCGACGGAACCTGCAAACCCGAGACAGTCGATTTGGCGAAGATAGTCGTTTGAGTTTTGCAATTTGTCTTCTGTCGGACAATGAATATTCTTGCATGCAATATTGTTTCATGCAACCTTTCAAATCACCTGTTTACCCGGCTGAAATAGTCATTTTTCGACGTTTGACCTGGTGTTATAGCCATAGATACTGGCAATTATGAGTTTTTATAGAAATGCATAATACTTCATGATTTATGCATAAACCACTCAAAAGGACGCTCAATCGATAGGCCCCGTGAATGATGCAACGTGTTCAGCTGCAAAAGCAAGGGATACCCGCCGCTCCGTCGCAGGAAACGCGAGCGCGACGCCTTCCAAACCTCAAGATCCGTACCCGGCAAGATCCGTACCCGCCAAGAAACGGGGTATGCTGCCTCCTGCGCACCCTCAACTGTTTCGACCCGAACGCAAAAGACGCCCCGATTCGCATCGGAGCGTCTTTTCATTGTAGCTTTGCATTTGGAATCGCCACAGCGAAACGCCATGTCGGCATGCATTCGGAATCGCCGGGTTCGAGCACCTTGTCGGCGTGCTTTCGCATGTGCCGGGCTCGAACGCAATGCCAGCAGGCATCCGGAATCGCCAGAGCGGAACGCCATGCCGGCGTGCTTTCGCATGTGCCGGAGCCGAACGGAACGCCCGCAAACCCGGCAAGACCGCCTTCGCCGTGAAGCTACGCGTTGGCCAGCGGGCTGGGAACGGTGTACACGCGAGCGGCATTTTCCCGGTCAAGGTCGTAGAGCGCCTTGGCATCGCTGCCGAACAGCCTCATGCGCGACACCTGCTTCTCGGCGTTGTCCTCTTCCTCCTGCTGCTCCTCGATGAACCAATCCAGGAACTTCATGGTGCGATAGTCCTTCGCCTCGAAGGCGGCGGTGTAGATGTCGTTGATGGTGCTGGTGATGTACTTCTCATGCTCCAGCGCGGCCTCAAGCGGCTCCAGGTGGTTGCTGAAAGTCTTGTCGGGCTGGTCGATGGCCTGCAGCTTCACCTTGCAGCCGTTCTCGTGCAGATACTTGCGGAAGATGAGCGCATGGTCGCGCTCCTCCTGCGTCTGGATCTCGTACCAATGAGCGAAACCCTCCAGGCCCTCTTCCTCATAGTAATCGGCAAACGACAGGTACAGGTACGCCGAATACAGCTCCTTGCGAATCTGATCGTTGATCAGCTCGTACACCTTTGCATCCATAGCATCCTCCTTCAGGACAGAAAAGCCGGCAATACAGCCCGGGTTTGAACACATCCATGGTACGCCGCGCACGACGATTGCACCAGCAACGACATAGGAGCGGCACGATTGCACACAACGCCCGGACTACACGATTGCGAGCGCGAGGATCGCGCGGCGGGCTGCCTGCGCGAAGGCCGGGCGGCGGGCTGCCTGCGCGAAGGCCGGGCGGCGGGCTGCCTGCGCGAAGAATCGCCTGTTTTGGCCAGTTGAGGACAAAACAGGCGATTCTTCGCGCAAACCAAACCGTAAAGCGGACATAACTCGCGATTCTTCGGCGTTTAGCAGGGAAACAGGGCCAAAAACAGCTTTTCAGCCCCCGCAAGCTGCTAATAATCGCACGTTTTGGCCACGGCTGGACAAAACGTGCGATTATCCGCGAGCTCCACGGCCAGAAGAGGCATTCCCTCGGAGGATAAAGGCGCAATACGGTGACGGGGCTGCCGCCCGCAGAAGAAGCGGCCCGTCACCGCCCCGGACGCTTCGGGGACGTAGCGCTATGTGCCCGGACTCCCCAAAGCGGCCGCTTCGAGGCGCTTTCGAGTCCATCCGGGCGCTTCAAGCGGACGCTTCGGGAACGTAGCGCCATGCGCCCGGCTGCCGGGCATCTGGCGCCACGTCCCCGAAGCGTCCGGGACGCGCCGCGCGGGCCGAAGAACCTTATCCCAATCGAAACCTGGACAGATAGCGCCACGTCCCCCGAAGCGTCCGGGCGGGCCCCGCACCGGGGCATCATCCCCCCCAAATGCAAAAGGGCCGCCGCCCGGGGATGCGGGCGGCGGCCTGGGAAAGGGAGGGCGGCGGCTTCACGCCGCCGCTCCAAGGGAAGGGGCCCGCCCCGGGAG
>ERZ1034969.33-NODE-33-length-94330-cov-10.309138_pt1 | contig 94330 bp, 66 predicted proteins | sample MGYA00520624_ERZ1034969 | MGnify/ENA primary metagenome ERZ1034969 (study PRJEB33766, sample SAMN09781776) | gut metagenome | biome: gut microbiome | host: Homo sapiens | place: Madagascar | study: EMG produced TPA metagenomics assembly of the PRJNA485056 data set...
CGTCGGCCTTCAGCTCGCGTAGCTTCGCCGTGTCGCGCAGGCACGTGTCGATGTAGTCGAGCACCTGGTTGCGCAGCCCCTCGTCGAGGATGGGCCAGGCGATCTCGACGCGCTTCTCCATGTTGCGCGTCATGAGGTCGGCGCTGGACAGGAAGATCTTGATGTCCTCGCGCGGGCCGAAGCCGTAGATGCGGCTGTGCTCGAGCAAACGGCCCACGATAGAGACCACGCGGACGTTGTCGGTATAGCCGGGCACGCCCGGGACCAGGCACGATATGCCGCGCACGAGAAGCGTGACCGGCACGCCGGCCTGGCTTGCCTCGGCGATCTTGACGATGATGTCCTTGTCGGTGACGCTGTTGGTCTTGAAGAACAGGCCGCACGGCTTGCCTTCGCGCGCAAGGGCGATCTGCTTGTCGATGTTGGCGATGATGCCGGGCTTGATCTGCAGCGGGGCCACCGACAGGATGTCGTAGTTGTCCGAAGCGTTCTCCAGCTGCATGTTGCGGAAGAACTCGGTGGCGTCGCGGCCGATGGTCTCGTCGGCGGTGATGAAGCTCAGGTCGGTGTAGAGCTTCGCCGTCTTCTCGTTGTAGTTGCCCGTGCCCAGCTGCGTGATGTACTGCAGGCCGTTGTCGGTTTGGCGCGTGATGCAGCAGATTTTGCTGTGCACCTTGTAATCGCGGAAGCCGTAGATGACGTTGCAGCCGGCCTCCTCGAAGCGCTGCGACCACTCGATGTTGTTGGACTCGTCGAAGCGTGCGCGCAGCTCGAACAGCGCCGTGACCTGCTTGCCGGACTCGGCGGCGGCGATGAGCGCCTCGGCCAGGTGCGACTGGCGCGCCAGGCGGTACAGCGTGATCTTGATGGAGATGACGGTGGGGTCGGCGGCTGCCTCGCGCAGCAGCTGCACGAACGCGTCCATGGACTCGTAGGGGTAGCTGAGCAGCACCTCGCGCTCGCAGACCTGGTCGATGATGGAGCGGTTGCGGTCAAGGCATGCCGGCCACTGCGGGGTGAACGGGGAGTTGGACAGCGCCATGCGCTCCTGCTCGGGCAGGTTGCTGCCAAGACCCCAGGTCCAGCTCATGTCGAGCGGCACGCTGGTGACGTAGGTCTGATGCGGTTTGAGGTTCAGGCGATCGAGCAGAAGCTCCTGCAGCACGCTGGAAAGCGGGCGCTCGGACTCCAGGCGCACCGGCGCCAGACGGCCGCGCTTCTTCAGGATGCGCTTCATGTGCTCGCGATAATCCTCGTCGGACTCGTCGGTGTTCTCCGTGGCGTCCAGGTCGGCGTTGCGCGTGACGCACAGGACGTTGGTGTGCTTGACGGTGTACATGCTGAACACCTGCTCGGCGGTCATCTCCACCGCGTGCTCGAGCAGGATGAACTGGAAGCCCTCGCCCGGCAGCTTGATGACGCGCGCGCACTGGCGCGGCATGGGAAGGATGCCCACGGTGACGCCCTCGGCGCCCAGGTTCTCGCTTTCCTCGGCGGAAGGGTGGATCTTCGCGGCCTTGACGGTTTTGCCGTCCTTGGCCTTGTCCTTCTTCTTGGGCTTCTTCGGGCCCACTTCCTCGTCAAGTCGCACGATGACGTAGAGCGACCCGTTCTCCAGGTGGGGGAAGGGGTGGCGCGAATTGATGATCTGCGGGGACAGGAACGGCATGATGTTGGCTGCCGTATAGTCGGCCAGGAAGGCGCGCTGTTCGTCGTTGAGATCGGCAGGGCGCAGATGGCGCACGCCGTGCGCGACCAAGGCCTCGCGTACCTCGGCGTAGGTCTGTTCCTGCACCGGATACAGCTGATGGCAACGCTTGTGGATGGCGGAGAGCTGCTCCGCCGGCGTCATGCCCGTCTTCGAGTCGAGGACCTGCTTCTTCAGAAGCGACAGGTCTGTCAGGCTGCCCACGCGCACCATGAAGAACTCCTGGAGGTTGGACCAGAAGATGCTGATGAAGTTCAGCCGCTCAAGCAGCGGGACGGTCTCATCGGCGCCTTGGTCGAGCACGCGTTCGTTGAACGTGAGCCACGACAGCTCGCGGTTTTGCATATAGGGCGTGGAACCTATATGCGTTGTGGATTCGTTTGCTTTCATGGCGTTCCCTTCCCTCGACGTCATAGATGAAACGTGCGTCGGGCGATGCGTCTTCGTTGATTCGATGTGCGTGCGGCCGCTTGCGGACGGCCAAGTGGAATCGATGATTGCATAACGTGCGACGCCAAGGCGACGGGGTTCCCCAACAACCACGTCCCCTCAACTCATATTTTACTCTGTTTTGATGCTGTGACCGGCCGAATCCGCCACCAGGCTGGAAATAATGGGGTGAAAAAGGTAACGATTTGGTTTCGGGTGGGGCTAATCCACTTGAGGAGGTGCCGACACGGCCCCGAGCATGCGCTCGATCAGGTACCCCTCGCGCACGCCGTGCTTGCATATGACCAGCTTATCGGCGCCAAGGTGGCGGAACAGCTCCGCTAAGATGACGCAGCCCGGCACCATGGTGTGCACACGCTCGGCGGACGCCTTCAGGGCCGCGTGCCCGAACGCGGAGGGGTTCTCTCGGCAGGCGCGCAGGATCTGGAGCACCTGCTCTGCTTGGACCTCGCGCGGGCGCGTTTGCAGCTCGTCGAGCTGCTGGACCAGCTTGGCCGCGGCGCGCGTGGAGCCGCCCACGCCGTAGAGCGTGGGGGTTTTGTAGGGCTCGAGGCTGGGAAGCTTGCGCAGGTTGCTGCGGAACTCGCAGGCAATGGCGTCCATCTCGATGGGCGCGGGCAGGATGTTGCGGACGAAGCGCGCGAACGACGACAGCGAGCCCTGGCCGAGGCTAACGTCGTCGCTGTCGCGGCCGCCGTCGACGCGGGTGAGCTCGGTGGAGCCGCCGCCGATGTCGACGAGCGTGCCGCGCTCGAGCGGGGTGGAGCAGCGGGCGCCGACGAACCCGAGGTGCGCCTCGTCGCGTGCGGACAGCAGCGTGACCGCCAGCCCGCAGCGCCGCTCGATTTCCGCGACGGCCTCGACGCAGTTCGCGGCGTTGCGCAGCACGGCGGTGGCGAACACGTCGACGCGCTTGCAGCCGAAGTAGCGCACGCGCTTCATATGGCTTTTCAGCACGTTGACGGCGCGGTCCACGCCGTCGGGCGTGAACACGCCATCCTCCACGAACGCGGCAAGGCCAGCCATCACCTTGTCGTTGATGATGCTTTTGAAGTCCTTGCTGGAATAGGTGCTGCGACAATCGTCCTTCACTTCGTATATGACAAGGCGAATGGAGTTCGACCCCAGGTCGATGACGCCGTAGGTGGGCATTGCCGTTTTCCTTCCTCGATGGCGCTGCGCGCCGGTCCCGCTTTGCGATGATGCCGGCGCGATGCGTCGGCATGAAGTGAACCTTACCCATGATAAAGGTTGCGGGCCTTCGCTTGACGCGCGCGGGCCGCGCCGACGGTTTCTGGGCGAAGATTTTACGCTCCCTTAACGTTGCCGCCTTCGGGGCGGAGGAGGCGGCGAGGCGGGTTGGCAGCTGCCTGCGGCTACCGGGTTCCCGCGTGAACAGGGGACGGAGGTGTGTTCACGTTACGTTGTGGGAGCGCGAAGCTCAAACGTGAACACACCTCCGTCCCCTGTTCACGCGTCGGGGAGGGGAAGGTGACGGGATGGGTTGGCGGCTGCCTTCAGCTGCCGATTCCCGTGTGGCGGGGCCCTGCCATCCCTTACAATATAAGATATGCATTCCCTTGCGCTCCGCAGGTCTGAGACGCAGTTGAAAGGTGCCTTCCATGAAGAGCGTCGGTATTTTCAATGCCCTTCTCCGAGTGTTGCTTTCCGTGGCGCTCGTGGTCTCGTTCACGCCCATCCCCGCCAGCGCCGCCGAGGACGCGACGGTTGCCAGCGGATCCCCCTCCGCCTCGGTCGGCGAGCAGGGTTCTGCGTTGTCGGGGGGCTTGGGCGAAGCGGCGTTGACCGGCGGCGCCGCCGTTGAGGTTGCGGGCGCCGCGGCGGGTGCCGGGGACGTGTCTTCGGGTTCTGATGCTGAATCGCCTGCCGGCGAAGCATCCGGTGCTGTTGAGCCTGCTGGCGAAGGCGGCGATACTGCCGCCGATGCCTCGTCGTCTGCTGGCGAAGGCGCTGAAGCCGCCGCATCGCCCGAAGGCGGCGAAACTGGCTCCAACGCCGCCGATGCCGCATCGTCCGAAGATGGCGAAACGGGTTCCAAGGCCGCCGAGGCGGCCGGCGATCTGGCGCAGCGCGATGCCGCCGATGCGGCGGACGACCCGGCCGAGCGTGCTGCCGATGATGAGCCGGCGCAGCAGGGGGTCCTGTACCCGTTCGGCAAGCTCATGGCCAGCGGGTACGTGTACGCCTGCGACGAGCGGGGCAATCTGACGAAACCCGTCGACGAGGACGATCCCGAGCGCAACGCCATCTCCGCGCGCGACGTCACGAATCTCATCATCGACTATCACGTTGCCAATATCCCCAAGGGTCTGTGCGAGGGCTCGACGAGCCTGACGTCGGTGCGTTTCGAGAACGACCGTCTGGATTCCATAGGCGATTTCGCCTTCGCCGCCTGCGCGAAGCTCTCCTTCATCAGCTTCTCGGATATGCATATCGGTTCGATCGGTGCGCAGGCGTTTGCCGGCTGCTCCTCGTTGACCAGCCTTTCCATTAAGAAGCCCGCTGAAATCGGCGCTTTGGGGGAAGCCTGCTTCATGAAAAGCGGCCTTGAGTCCACCGGTTTGGGGAATGCGAAGGGCCTGACGTCCATCCCGGCCGACGCGTACGAGGGGTGCCAAAACCTTTCCGACACGGGCCTGGGGCAAAACCAGCAGATCGTCTCGGTCGGCTTCGCGGCGTTCGCCAACTGCCCCAACCTGCACGTGACGGGCCTTGAGACGAACACGTCGGTGAGCCAGCTGGGCGACGCGTGCTTCTCCGGGTCGAACCTTGACGGCGGCTTGGTCTTGCCGAGCGGCTCGCAGATCGAGGAGCTGCCCAGCCGGGCGTTCGCCGACGCGAATTTGGACTACGCGTACTTCCGGTGCGACCATGCGGTGTACATCGATAGCGACACGTTCCCCAGGCGCGGGATGCAGGTGATGGTTCCGTCGAGTTTGGTCGGCCTGTATCGGTCGAGCACTCCGGAGCGGAACTGGGAAAGCTGCAACGGCCAAACCCCCGTCAGCATTGCCGAGTGCCTGAAGGACCTTCGAATCGAGCACGACCCTAACGTCATGGAGTACGCCGAGGACGATAAGGTTTCCCTTGCCGGCATGAAGGTCACGTTCGACCACGGGTACGGCAGGAGCTCGTTCGCTTATGAGGACTTGAAGAACTGCGCGTTCGCCCAGTTCATCGAGGTGTACCCCGATGACGGGTACCTGTTCCGCTCAAGTTTCCACGGCCAGCGCATCCATATGACCTACGACGACGGTGAGGTGTACCTTGACGCGTACTCGGCCGATCCCATGCGTGAGCGGGGCAACACCGACCTGGCGGTGGATATCCGCTACGACGGCGCGCTCTCCTCCGGGGACAGCGCCACCGGCGCGGGCCAGTACAAGCCCGGCGAAACCTGCGTGGTGGTGGCCAACGCCACCACGCCCGGCAGGACGTTCGCCTATTGGACCGACGAGGAAGGGAACATCCTTTCCGAGGACCAGTGGTACGAGTTCACGGTGGAACGCGACACGCTGCTGACGGCGGTGTTCGCTGACAGTGCAAAAGTGGCGCCCGAGGTCCGCCTGGGCAGCGCCGACAGGCGGCAGGTCATCGGCGCGCGGGCGAGCGTTGTGGTCGATGGACGCGACATGGGCAGGAGCTTCACCACGTATGCGGGCAAGCATGTGACGCTGACCTGCGAATACGATACGTCGAAGTACCATTTCGACCACTGGGAGAGCTCGCTTGACAAGCACTATCTGGGAAGCTGCCCCGGCGACACCATCGAATACGAAGCCGTTGCCGGCGAGACGCCCATCGCCGTGTTGGTGGAGTACGGGCAGGTCAACGTGTCCGCGAAAAGCGCGTCGGGCCTGGCGCTCGGCACGGTGAGTGGCTCGGGCACGTACGAGCTGGGGCAGACCGTCAAGCTGTCGGCGATCCCGGAGAAGGGGTGCCGCTTCCTGGGCTGGATGCATCGCGGCGAGCTGATGTCCACCGAGGCTTCGTATGCGTATCGGGCCCAGGACTTCGACGAGGTGACCGGCTGGTTCGCGTTCGACTTCTCGCAGACGTGGGTGGCTGTGCGCGCCGCGTCGGCGCAGCCCGATCGGGGCAGCGTCTCCGGTGCCGGTATGTATGAGGAAGGAACCCAGGTCACGCTTACCGCAACGCCGAACGCGGGCTACGCCTTCTCCGGCTGGTTGCGCGACGGCGAGCCCATCGAAGGCGGGGAGAGTCTGGTCGTGACCGCCGAGGGCGCCGACCAGTCGGACTCATTGGTGAAGCGGTCACCGATTTACACCGCTACGTTCGAGCCGATTTCCTGCAAGGTGAGCTACGAGCAGACGCTCGACACAGGCGGCCGGACGCTTATGGAAGGGGTGGAGGTCCCGCAGGTGACGGGCAGTCTTTCCACGGAAGGCGGCCAGGTGGTCACGCTTGACGCAAAGGCCCTGGGCATGCTCGATGACGACACGGTCTTCACCGGCTGGTTCGATGCCGCCACAGGCGAGCGCGTGTGCGAATCCCCCGTGTACGAGTTCACGCCCGCAGGCGACACCACGCTGCAGGCGCGATTCTCCCTGAAGGAAGTGGGGGTGCACATCAACCCTGCTCAAACAACCGATCACTCCGAATCGTACGCCCATCTGCGGGTGGATGCGGCGAACTGCTACCGCAACGTCGGCGAGACCGTCCAACTTTCAGCGACGCTTGACAACGCGCAGTTCGTGGGCTGGTACGCGGCTGACGGCGACGACTCCATGGCCATCAGCGACCAGGCAACCTGCGAATACGAAGTCGCGAAGCCCGCGAACGAATCCGCGCAGATGGAGCTCACGCCCTGGTACTCGGCGATCCCGGCGAGCGTGGTGCTGAGCGTCGCCGGCACCGACGAGGACGGCAACGCTCCGGGCTACTTCCTGACCTCGGGTCTGTACGGCGTCGGCCAGCAGGTGACGGTCAACGCGGTGCCCGAGCCGGGCTACGTGTTCGACTACGCCACCGATGCGCTGGGCAACACGGTTCCCGCAGCGCCCGATGGCTCGTACACGTTCCTGCTGACCGGTGACACCGAGCTGGTGGCGCATTTCCGCGTGGCCGAAGATGAGGACGAGGCGTTCGAGGCGCTCCAAATCGCGCTGCTCGCGGTGCTGGGCACGATCGGGGTCGTCGCCGCCGTATACGGCTTGGGCGAGATTGTCGACCCCATCATCGCGCAGGCCATGATCGACATCGCCGGCGCCGAGACCATCGAGGATCTGGCCCTGATCGGCAAGAACGCCCTCAAGGAGATCAAGGATATCTTCGATCACCACAAGCACGACAACGACCCGAACAAGCCCCATGGCGACCATTCGGTCGAGATCGTGGCCACCGCCCATCCCACGGAGGGCGGCATCGTGCGCGGCGGCGGTATCCATTTCGAGGGCACCATCGCCGAGCTCGAAGCCATCCCCAACCCGGGATACCGCTTCGTGTGCTGGAAGGAGGACGGCGTCGAGCGCTCCGTGTCGCAGCGCATGCAGATCCGCATTACCGACGCCACGCCCGAGGTGGTGGCCATGACGGCGGTGTTCGAGCGCAACGTGCGCATCACCACGTCCGCCGAGGTGACGGGCGTCGATGCCGGTATCCCCACCGGTTGCAACGCCACGCCCGATGTACAGACGCCGCGGCAGGGCCAGGAGGCGAAGGTCATCGTCACGGAAGGCGAGGGCTACGCGTTCGTCGGCTGGTTCGAGGACGGCATCGAGGTCTCGAAATCGCTCGTGTACGTGTTCCCCGCCGAGGTCGATAGGCACCTGGTGGCGAAGTTCCGCAAGGCCGACCGCACCATCGTGGTGGGCGCCGATCCCGATGAGGGCGCGCAGGTGCTCTGCGACGGCGTGCCCGTGGAGGGCGGCGTGGTCAGGGCCGCCGATGGCGACATCCTCACGTTCACGGCGGTGCCCGCGGCGCGCGCTGACGACCCGGAAAAGAAGTACAAGCTGGTGGAGTGGCGCAAAACCGACGATTCGGGACGCACCGTCATCGACCGCGGCGATGTGTGCGAGTACCGCGTGGACGGCAACGGGCGCATCACGGCCGTGATGGACGGCAAGGACAGCCATTCCGTCCGCGCGGCTGCCGACCCTGTAGAGGGCGGGACGGCTACGCTCAAAAACGGGGAAAGCATCGGCGAGGTGCTCGACGTGCCCGAAGGGGAAAGCGTCATCGCCACGGCGGAGGCCCGCGAGGGCTACCTGTTCGACGGCTGGTACATCAGCTACGGCGCCGCCGATGCGGCGCCCACGTTCGCTTCCCACGACCAAACCTATACGTTCGCGCCGGTGGCCGACTGCACGGTGACCGCCCGCTTCCAGCGCCTGTGCAAGGTGAGCGTGGTGGCCGAGCCCGTCGACCAGCTTGCCGGCAAGTACACGGTCACCGGCGACGGCTACTGCGAAAGCGGCAAGCCTGTCACGCTTTCCGTGAAGCTTGCCGACGACATGCGCGACAAGTTCACGTTCAAGGGCTGGTACCTGGGCGATTCCGGGGTTCCCATGGGAACGGACCCCGACCATCTTGAGCTCACCCCCGAGCAGGACACGATGGTTCGTGCGGTGTTCGTCCCCAAACGTTACCGCATAAGCGTGGAGACCGATTCGCACTTGGTCGAACGCGGCACCGTCGAGATCGAGGGGCATCCCGGCGCGGACGCGGTTATGGTGGAATACGGAAGCACGGTGACCATCAAGGCGAAGCCGAACGAGGGCTTTCGGTTCGCCCATTGGAAGGACGGCAAACGCAAGAAGCATCCCGAGCAGCAGCTGACCGTGCGCGTGACGGGCGACCAGACGTACAAGGCGGTGTTCAAGGGAGCGGAGCCTGAGGTGGTGATCGCGGCCGACTCGTGGCTCGGCGGAACGGTCACCTGCAACGGCATCGAGGTCACCCCGACGACCGATTCCTTCTCGCTGGGCCAGACGCTGCACTTGAAGGCAGAGCCGAAGACGGGGTACTTCTTCTGGGGCTGGTACGTGAACGGCATCTTCACCAGCCTTGATATGGAATGCGACGTGGTGGCGAAGGGGTTGACCGCCAAATCGGAGCGGTGCACGGTCACGGCGGCGTTCAAACCCTACGAGGTGGTTTGCCTGCCCGTGGCAAGCCCTGCCGATGGCGGGTCGGTGCGGGCCAGCCGTGTGTTCACCGAGCGCGGCGCGGAGGTGGCGCTCAAGGCTCAGGCGTCGCCCGGGTACGAATTCACGGGCTGGTATTCCGCTACCGGCGAGCTGGAGTCCTTCGAGCCCGAGTTCACGTGCCGCCTGATGCGCAGCCATGTGCACGTGGCGCATTTCGAGGAGCGTTCGTACGAGGTTTCGGCGGTGCCGGCGGTGGCCGATGCCGACGGGAATTTGGTAGAGAACCGGTCGGCCGGCTGGGTCGAAGGCGCCGGGACGGTGGGCGCCGGCTATTCGGCAACCCTTTCCGCACATGCGCTTTCGGGCTACACATTCGAATACTGGGCCGACGCCAAGGGCAACGTGGTGAGCCGCGATGCGGATTACCGCTTCGTGCCCTCCAGCGACACGAAGCTTTCTGCCGTGTTTGCGGCTAAACAGTTCACGGTGAACGTTTCCGCAGGTGAAGGCTATGGCAGCGCCACGGGCTCGGGCACTTACGCCGCGGGCGAGATGGCGTGCGTCAGCGCCGTCCCGGCCGCTGGGGCGCATTTCATCGGCTGGTTCAGCGGCGGCGCGTGCCTGTCCACCGACGCCACGTACCGCTTCCCGGTGAGCGCGGATATCGATTTGGAAGCCGTGTTCGGCATGGGCTCGTTTACGGTGAGCACCATGGCCTCCCCGACGGAGGCGGGGTACGTGAGCGGCTTCGGCGGCTTCGACGAGGGCCAGCGCACCACGCTGTCGGCCACGGCCAAGCCCGGCTTCACCTTCGATTGCTGGCGCGACGTGCAGGGTGCGCAGGTCAGCGGCCTTCCCGAGTGCACGGTGACCGTCACGGGCGACGCCGCGTACACCGCGTGCTTCAAGCGCAACTCCTACGGCGTGACGCTGAGCTCGAACGTCGAGGGCGTGGGCGAGCTGTCCGGCGAGGGCGTGTACGAGTTCGGCCAGGTGGTGCACATTCGGGCGCGGCAGACCGACGATCGTCGCTTCGTCGGCTGGCAGCTGGTGGGCGCGGACGGCTCGAAGACGCATTTCGCCGACGCCGCGGACACCTGGTTCGTGCTCGACGAGGACCTGGTCGAGGCCCTGGACGACGGCGTGCTGGAGCTTGAGGCGCAGTTCGCCGACCCGTACGAGGTGGCGGTCAAGGCGACCCCGGTGGTGAAGGGCAAGTCCACGAACCGCCGTTGCCGCGTGCAGGGCACCGGCGCTTACGAGGCGGGAGAGACCGTCACGCTCAGCGCCGTCGCGGGTCTGGGCTACCGGTTCGTCGGGTGGACCTCCGACCGGGAGGGGCATGCCGTGGTCAGCACAGACGAGGTGCTCAGCTTCGAAGCCAAGTCCGATGTGATGTATTATGCGCAGTTCGAGGCGGACGGGCAGGTCACCATCACCGCGTCCCAAAGCTCAATTTTGCGCGGAAAGGCATTCCTGACCAGCGGAAACGGTTTGACAAGCGCGACGAAGACCTGCGACAAGGGCGACCCGTTCGTGGCAATGGCCATCCCGTGGTCGACCTACCGCTTCTCGCATTGGATTGACGACGCGGGCGCCATCTTGAGCTACAACGCCGTGTACGTGGGCATTGCCCAGCAGGACATGCAGCTGACGGCGGTGTTCTACGACGCGGGCTTCGACCTGCAGGTTGACACGTATCCGGCCAGCGCGGGCTTCTCCACGGTGGTCCCCTTCACCGGTGACGGCTACCTGACGGCGACGTGGATGGTGACCATCCCGTTCCCCGGTTGGAGGTTCCGCTACTGGATCGATGAACGCGGTGCGCCGGTGGGATTCAGCCCGATCATCGTGCGGCCGGCGGTGGCGAACAAGACCTACACGGCGTATTACGTAAGGGATTCGTGGAACGTCGTGGCGGTCGACCCGCGCGACGGCGGGTACATCTATGGCTCGTCGGAAAACGATGAGTGGGGATGCGCCCTGGTCGAAAAGGTGGAGAACGGCTCCTCGTGCACGTTGCGCGCCGTGCCCGATGAAGGCTACGTATTCAATGGCTGGTATTCAATTGGGAAGGACGGCGCCGTGGGTTCCAGGCCGGTGAGCACGGATGCGGCTTGGACGTTCACGCCCGAAGACGACGTGACGGTGACGGCGCGGTTTGCGGAGGCGCCGAAGCTTGAGGTGAAGGCGTCGGCGATCAACGGCACGGTTGATCCGGCCAGCGCGGCTGTGCCCCAAGGCGGCAGCGCCTCGTTCACGGCGACGCCTTATGACGGGTGCTACCTGGAGCGCGCGACCGTGGCCGATGTGCGCGACGACTCGATCGCGGATTCCGTCGATCTCGACATAGCCGATTACCAGGGCGGAAGCTACTGCGTTACCTTGAACGGCATCGAGGCGCCGCAGCGGCTGGCGTTCTCGTTCGCCCGCGCGGGCCAGCCGGTGGTGAAGGTGCAACCGCAAGATGCCAGCGTGCATGAGGGCGAAGCAGTGGCGCTTTCGGTTGCGGCTGATGCCGCCGAGGAAATCCTTGCCCACGAGGAAGTTTCGTGCGGGGCGGCGGCGTCGCACGAGCTGGGCTATCAGTGGTTCCGCGTGACCGACGGCGGCGAGGATGTGGCGCTTGAGGGCGAAACGTCTGCTTCGCTGACGTTCGATCGTGCTGCGGCGGCGGATGCGGGTTCGTACTATTGCCGCATTACGCAAACGTATCTGGGCACGGTGACGTCCGTCGAGACCGATCGGGCCGAGGTGTCCATTGCCAAGCGCGAGGACTTGGCGTTCAACGCGTGCGGTTTGCCCGTTGCGACTGCTCATAGCGATTACGTCGGGGCTATCAAGCCCGCTACCGGTGGCACCGCGCCTTATACGTATGCGGTTGCGCCTGACAGCGCGTTGCCCGAGGGCTTGCACCTGGAGGTTACCGAGGACGGCGCGGTGCGGATCGCGGGAACGCCGGAAAGCACGGGGGTGTTCGGCTTCGACATTGTTTGCTCCGATTCCGCTGGTCAGACGCGTACCGCTCGCTTCGCGCTAACGATGGCGCCGAAGAAGGTGGACATGTCGTTCGCCGAGGCGATCTTCGAGTACAACGGCCAGCCGCAGGGCCCCGAGCTTAAGGGTGTCCCGGCTGAGTGCGCCGGATCCGTCATGCTGTCCTTCAGGGGAACGGGTGACACCCGCTATTCCGGCAGCACGGCTCCCACGGATGCGGGCACGTACCGGGTGGTGGCCAGGCTTGCCGCGAACGGGTACGTCGGGCGCGCCGTCGCCGAGTTTGCGATCGCGCAAAAGCCCGTTTCCTTCGACATCACGGCGGCTGATTGCGTCTACGACGGGTTTGCCCATGGCGTGCAGGTGGATGCGTACGAGTTGCCCGAGCAGAATTATTCCGTGACGTACGAGGGCGTCGACGGCACTGTGTACGGTCTGACCTCGGATGCTCCGCACGACAGCGGCAGCTATGTTGCGACTGCGCGCGTGGAGAATCCCAACCTGGTCGGGGAGCAGAAGGCCTCGTTCACCATAGCGAAGGCGTCGCAGGCCGTCACGGGCCCGACCTCGTATTCTGGCGTGTTCGGCGGCCCGGGCATCGTTCTGCAGAACACGGCGAAGACCCCGGTGACGTTCGAGCTTGTGCAGGACGCCGACGGCGACGCGCCTGTTTCGCTGCAGGGCTGCTACGCCACGATCAACGCTGCCGGCGCCGCGCGCGTGATCGCTCGCGCGGCTGAGAGCCGCAACTACCTTGCGGCCGACGATGTGGAGCTGACCCTTTCAGTGGCGCCTGCCCAGCTTCTGGTGGCGGTCGACGACGTTGAGCGTATGGAAGGGGAAGCCAATCCTGACTTCACCAGCAGCTTGGTGAGCCGTGCGAGCACGGATGGGGTGGAGGTGAACTACTCGTGCGATGCCGACGAGAAGTCTCCGGCTGGTGACTACATTATTAATGCGAGCGTTGACGATCCCAACTTCGCCGCGACCGTCGTGCCGGGCACGCTCACGGTGAAGGCGAAGCCGGAGCCCGATCCGGGTCCGGGACCTGTGGACCCCGACAACCCTGATCCGGTCGACCCGCCGGATCCTGGTCCGACTCCCGATCCGGGTCCGAGTCCCGATCCAAATCCTGATAATCCGGATCCGGGTCCGGCTCCCGATCCCGGCAATCCCGATCCTGACCCGGTCGATCCGCCGAATCCGCCCGAGCCGGGTCCGGGACCCGACCCTGATAACCCAGACCCTGACAACCCGGATCCTGGTCCCGGGCCGCGGCCGGACCCCGACAACCCTGAGCCAGGGCCGAGCCCCGATAACCCAGACGGGCCGGATAACCCCGACAACCCCGATCCCGGGCCGGACCCGGTGAACCCGCCTGCTCCGGGACCTGACCCCGATCCCGATCCGCCGAACCCGCCGGCTCCGGGTCCTGGACCTGGCCCCGAGCCTGGGCCTGGACCTAACCCCGGGCCGGACCCGGTGGATCCCGGCAAGCCCGATCCCGGGCCCGGGCCTGGCCCGAGCCCGGACAACCCGGATAACCCGAACGGACCCGACAACCCGGATGAGCCGGACCCGTCCGATCCGTCTAAACCGGGCTCGGACTCCGAAAACCCCGGACCTGGTTCCGGCAACTCGGACGACTCGAATTCGGACAATTCGGGCAATCCTAGCGACTCGGATAACCCGGACGGCTCCAACGGCTCGTCGTCCGGCACCGGCTCCGCCAACGCTTCCGGAGTCGCAGCGCTTGGGCAAACGGGCGACGCTGCTGCTAAGACCAGCGCCATGGCAACCGACGTCGCGGCGCTCATTGCGGCGGCGGTGGCTGCCCTTGCGGCGGCCTTCGCGACGCGCCGGCGTCGCAGGTAAAGTCAACGGTTGGTTACGATTCTCCGTCGTCTCCGTTCCCGCTTCGGCGTGTGCTAGCATGAAGGCAAGATTCCCGCCATGCTGCACGCGCCGTTGCGCATTTCGGAGCCGCTAGCCGTGTGGGATGGTATCGATCGCGAAGGGGAGGGCCGCCTATGCTGGAGACCGTCGATTTCTCTGAGGAACCGCTTCCGAAGGAAGAATACAAGGCACGCCGCGATGCGCTGACCGAGCGTTTGGTGGTGCTGCAGCAGGAGGCGCGCGCGGCCGGCGTGGGGCTCGTGGTGCTGTTCGAGGGCTGGAACGGCGCAGGCAAGGGCAGCCGCATCTCCGACCTTATGTACAACCTGGACGCCCGCGCCACCAGCGTGTACGTTACCGAGAACTTCAATGCCGTCGACGCGGCGTCGTTCCCGGGCGCCGAGCATGGCGTGGGCGGCTTCTATCCCATGATGCAGCAGTTCTGGAAGGCGCTCGGCGGCCGCGGCACCATCACGTTCTACGACCGCGGCTGGTACACCTCGGCCGTGCAGCGCATGCTCTACACCCAGTTCGGCGAGGTGAGGATCAAAAACGGTAAGGTGCTTCACCCCCGCGCCACCGTGGCGCGGGCCGTGCATGAGGCCGCCGAGGAGCGCCACATCGACGCGCTGCGCGGCGCCCTTGCCAGCTCCGCCGACTTCGAGAAGCAGCTTACCGACGACGGCTACGTGGTGGTCAAATTCTTCGTCCATGTGACGAAGGAGGCGCAGCGCAAGCGTCTGACGCGCCTGCGCCGCGACCCCGCCACCGCCTGGCGCGTGTCCGACGGCAAGATGGCCACCATCGGCGAATACGAGGAGGCGTACCGCCTATACGACAACCTGCTCGAGGGCAGCGACTTCTCCTATGCGCCATGGCACCTGATCAACGGCGAGGACAAGCGTCGCGCCAACCTCAAGATCACCGAGACGCTGGTCGACGCGCTTGACAAGGCGCTTCATGCGAAGGAGGACCCCGCCGCTCTTGCCGCCGCCGCGAAGGCGCAGGCCAACAGCGCCGGTGCGGCCGAGGAGATCCCGCTGGAGGGCCGTTCCCCCGAGCAGCAGCTTGCCGTGGCGCAGGCCGCCGCAGAGCAGGCGGCTGCGCAGGCCGCGCACGCCCCGCGAGCGAGCCGCTTCCGCATCGTGGACAGGGTTCCCAGCCTTGACGAGGTCGATCACGGCCTGGTGCTCGACCAGCACGAATACAGGGATCGCCTGAAACAGCAGCAGAAGCGCCTGAACAAGCTGGAAATGGAGATGTACCAGGCGCGCGTCCCGCTCGTGCTCATGTTCGAGGGTTGGGACGCGGCAGGCAAGGGAGGCGCCATCAAGCGCGTGGCCCAGGCCCTCGATGCGCGCGCCTACACCATCTTCCCCAGCCCGGCGCCCACCAAGCCCGAGCTTGCCCATCCTCACCTGTGGCGCTACTGGACGCGCCTTCCCAAGGCGGGGCACGTGGGCATCTACGACCGCAGCTGGTACGGCCGTGTACTGGTGGAGCGCGTGGAGGGCTTCGCCACCGACGCCCAGTGGGCGCGCGCCTACGACGAGATCAACGAGTTCGAGCAGGAGCTGGTGCGCTGGGGCGCCGTGCTGCTGAAGTTCTGGGTGGATGTCAGCCAGGACGAGCAGCTGGCCCGCTTCCGTGCCCGTCAGGAAGACCCTGCCAAGCAGTGGAAGATCACCGACGAGGATTGGCGCAACCGCGACAAGTATCCGCAGTACAAAAGCGCCGTCGAGGACATGTTCCGCTTGACGTCCACGCCGTTCGCGCCGTGGATCGTGCTGGAATCCGACGATAAGCGCTTCGCCCGCGTTAAGGCGCTCGAGACCATCAACGATGCGCTTGAAGCGCGGTTGCATGCCGAGTGAAGGCGCGGTAGTATTGCTTGATAACCACAATGGGTGCAGGGCGTCGGCTGGTTTAGGAGTCGGCAGACGCATATATAGATGAAAAGGGGTTGCATCATGCCAAGTTGGACGATTCCGGTCATAGTCGCGGTCATAGTCATCGTGATCATCGGCTTCATCTTGAAGGGCTTTCTCGACGAGATGAAGAAGAAATAGGCCGAACGCGGAATGCCTGGCGGCAGTCCGAGGTCAGGGAGCGCGTCGTGCGTCGTGCACGGTGCGCTCCCTTGCGTTTTGGCGCGCGATGTCCGCGCCGCCTGTCGCGCATCGCGTTCGGCTTTTGCGGACTGCGAGGGTTGCGAGCGCGTAAAGGGCGTGCTTTGAGGGGGAGGCGCCTTGGGTGCCTGTCGGGCGGCTGTTCGCGGCTGCGCCGTGCAGGTGCTGGGCGGTTTTTCGAACATCCTGCGTTGATTTGGGGCATTTCGCGGGCGGCATGTCCCCCGACCTGGGGATGTTTCGTACTATGTAACAGGTAGATGAGGTTTCCGAGCTACTGCGGAGGCGTCTTGCGTGTTTTTCGCGCTTCGACGCTTGGGAAGGCGTGAATTGTCCGAATACCAGCATAACCGCGTGCAATCGCGCGGCGCGCACGCAGCCCCGCAAGGGCAGGGTCTCGTGCGGCCCGTTTCCGTTTCCCAAGGTAGGCGTAAGCCCAAACGCTCGGGCGGCGTGTGGCGCGTGGTGTTCATCATCTCCCTCATCGTGTTCGTATGCGCCGCAGGCGCGCTGGCCTTCATCGGCTACGGCTATTGGCACGGCCAGCAGAACAACAAGCAGCTCGAGCAGATCGGCTTCAACGCCCCCGATGCAGCTGCGCTTCAACGTATGGACCTTGCAAGCTTCACCGTCGATTGGGACGCCTTGCGGGCCATCAACCCCGATGTGGTGGGGTGGATCTATGTTCCCGGCACCACCGTCAACTTCCCCATAGTGCACGGCACCGACGATGAGCACTACCTCAAAACCGACTTCTACGGGCAGACCAGCTGGGTGTCGTTCGGAAGCATCTTCCTGTCCGCGGCCAATGCCGCCGACTTCTCCGATGCGAACAACATCGTGTACGGCCATCATATGAACGACGGCTCCATGTTCTCGCCCTTCGCCGATTTCGGCGACGCGGACACGTTCAACGGCCACCGTATCGTGTACGTGTTCACGCCCACGGCGAACTACCAGCTCACCACCTTCTCCATCGTGCATTGCGCGGCCGACGACCCCCTGGCTCAAACGGCGTTCGCCAGCGAGCAGGAGCGTCAGGCCTACGTGCAGGACAAGGTCGACCGCTCCGCGGTTCCGGTTGCGGGCCTTCCCTCCGCCGCCGATATGAAGCACACGTTCGCGTTCTCCACCTGCGACAACCTGGCCAGCAACGGCCGGTGGGTGTTGTTCGCGTACGAATCCGGTTCAACAGCAGCGGCCAGCAGCGTCGTTGCCGATGATAGCAACATCAACCCCGAGGACGTGGCCGCCGTCAGCGAAGCGGCAAAGGAGACAGCAGCATGAGCACCTCGATTCTGCCGGGAGAGCGCCCCGACCGCTTGGAGGAGGAGTGCGCCGTGTTCGGCGTGTTCGCCCCTGGCGAGGACGTTGCACGTATGACGTGCTTCGGCCTGCAGGCGTTGCAGCACCGTGGGCAGGAGTCGGCCGGCATCGCCGTGGGCGATGGTGAGACCATCATGGTGTCGAAGGACCTGGGCCTGGTGACCCAGGTGTTCGACGAGTCGCGCCTGGCCGCGCTCGAAGGCTACGTAGCCGTTGGTCACGCGCGCTATTCCACCAGCGGCGCCGCGGCGTCGTGGGAGGCCGCGCAGCCGCACATCTCGGCCATCGACGAGATCCTCATCGCGCTGGCGCATAACGGCACCCTGGTGAACACCAACAGCCTGCGCGCCCGCCTGATCGACGAGGGTATCCAGCTGCGCGCGGGCACCGACTCCGAGGTGGCCGCCAAGGCCATCGGCAGCGTCACGCAGAAGACGCACCACCTGCGCGAGGGCATCCGCTACGCCATGCAGTACATGGAGGGCGCCTACGCCATGGTGCTGGCAAGCCCCGACACGCTATACGCGTTCCGCGACCCCAACGGCATCCGCCCGCTGTGCATCGGCAAGCTGCCCGATGATCGCGGCTGGGTGGTTTCCAGCGAAACCTGCGGCCTGGACATCGTGGGCGCCGAATACGTGCGCGACGTCGAGCCCGGCGAGATCGTGCGCTTCAACAAGGAGGGCGTGACCTCCGAGCAGGGCGTCGAGCCGCGCAAGCGCGCCAGCTGCATCTTCGAGTACGTCTACTTCGCCCGCCCCGACTCCATCATGGACGGCCAGTCGGTCTACCAGGCGCGCCGCAACATGGGCCGCATCCTGGCCCGCGAGGCGCCGGCCGATGCCGACCTGGTGCTCGGCGTGCCCGACAGCGGCATCCCGTCGGCCATGGGCTTCGCCTTCGAAAGCGGCATCCCGTATTCGGACGGCATCGTGAAGAACCGCTACGTGGGCCGTACGTTCATCCAGCCCACGCAGGCCATGCGCCAGCTGGGCATCCGCCTGAAGCTCAACCCGCTGCCTTCCGTCATCCGCGGCAAGCGCCTGGTGGTCATCGACGACTCCATCGTGCGCGGCAACACGTCGAAGAAGCTCATCGAGATGCTGCGCGACGCCGGCGCCACCGAGGTGCACATGCGCATCGTCAGTCCCGAGGTCATGTGGCCGTGCTTCTACGGCATCGACACCGACACGCGCGACCAGCTGATCGCCGCGAACATGACCAATCAGGAGATGTGCGAGTGGATGGGCGCCGACTCTCTGGCGTTCATCAGCCTGCAGGGCCTGCGCGACAGCTTGCCCGACGTGCGCACGCCGGGCTATTGCGAGGCGTGCTTCTCAGGCGAGTACCCCGTGGACATCCCCGCCTACACCGCGCGCAACAGCTTCATGACGAAGGCCGACTTCGCCGCCGCCTACGAAAAGGAAGCGCAAGAAGCCGAGAACACCCAGGTCAGCGTCTAACAAACGCAAGCGTGAACAGGGGACGGAGGTGTGTTCGCCGTTTGCGGCTCGCGGCTCGCGCAAACCGGACAGATAAGGCTACGTCCCCAAGTGTCCGGGTTTTGGAAGGTTAACGGTGCGGGAGCGCCGGCCGGTTTGCCGGTCGGGTTCCCGCCTATCAGATAAGGAGCATCCAGTGACGAAGCAGGAAGTTACGTACCAGGCAGCAGGCGTGGACACCGCCGAGGGCGCTCGCGCCGTCGACGCCATCAAGGAGACGGTGCACTCCACGTATCGCCCGGAGGTCGTCGGCGACATCGGCGGCTTCGGCGGCCTGTTCAGCATCGCGGCGGCCAAGGACATGGCCGAGCCGCTGCTGGTTTCCGGCACCGACGGTGTGGGTACGAAGCTGAAGGTGGCCCAGCTGGCCGGCAAGCACGGCACGGTGGGCATCGACCTGGTGGCCATGTGCGTCAACGACATCCTGGCGTGCGGTGCCGAGCCGTTATTCTTCCTGGACTACATCGCCATCGGCAAGTTGCGCAAGGAGCACGTGGCCGAGGTCGTCGCCGGCATCGGCGAGGGCTGCCGCCAGGCGGGTTGCGCGCTCATCGGCGGCGAGATGGCCGAGCACCCGGGCGTCATGGATCCCGACGACTACGACCTGTCCGGCTTCACCGTGGGCGTTGTCGACAAGCCGAAGATGCTCGACCCCGAAAGCGTGTCCGAGGGCGACGTGCTCATCGGCCTGGCATCCTCGGGCCTGCACTCCAACGGCTACTCCCTGGCCCGCAAGGTGTGCGTGGAGGGCAAAAGCCGCGAAGAGCTGCTGGCGCCGGTGGAGGCGCTGGACGGCCAGTCCGTGGCAGACGCGCTGCTCACGCCGACGCGCATCTACGTGAAGCAGGTGCTCGGCACGCTGAAGGCATGCCCGGGCGCCGTGCGTGCGCTGGCCCACATCACGGGCGGCGGCATCTCCGAGAACCTCAACCGCGCGCTGAACGAGCGCGTTGATGCGCAGGTTGATTTGGGCACTTGGCCCGTGCCGGCTGTGGCGAAGTACGTGTGCGACGCCGCCGAGCTGTCCGAGCCGCAGGCGCTCAAGACGTTCAACATGGGCGTGGGCATGATCTTGATCGTGGACCCCGCGCGCGCCGAGGAAGTCGAGGCCGCTCTGGCCGAAGCCGGCGAGAAGACCTATCGCGTCGGCCGCGTCATCTCCGGTACCGGCGAGGTGCAGTACACGGGCGAAGGCAACCTGTACGGGCACCAGGGGTAAACCCTGCATCGGCGTTATAGCTTGCATGACTGAAAGGACCGCTTCCGCGGTCCTTTTTTGATGTGCGAAAACTTTGCGCTCGCGCGATTTGCGGGTTGGAGCGCTTCCGGGCGCCGGGGGATGAACAGGGGACGGATGAACAGGGGACGGAGGTGTGTTCACGGGGAGCATTCGGGAATGTAAAGAGCTAACGCGTGAACACACCTCCGTCCCCTGTTCACTCCGTTCGCCTCGTGCCTGAGGAGCGCCTGGCGGCTCAAAATGGCCCCGTGTGCAGTCTTTCTGCGATGTTCAAGCGCTTGTGCAAATCTCGGCTTTCGAAACTACCTTCGCGTTCAGATCATCGGTCACTTTGATGCAACGTGACCGAAATCTGCTAGAAATCAAGCGCGGATATTCTCTTCCTGTTCAATCTGGCTGTGAGAGGGAGAGATCATGGGACTGAAGAAAGTGCTCGGAAAGGGCGTCCTCATGCTCACGGGCTACGCAACGGTAGTGGCATCCGGTTTTGCCATTGGCGTCGGTGGCGCGGCAGAAGCGGCGGGACCTATGGCAAGCCTGAGCTATTGGGTTATCGGCGGTCTGGCGACGTTGGCAACGGCTTTCGTGTTTTCGGAGCTTGCGACGATGTTCCCGAAATGCGGCGGCATTTGGGAATACACGAAGCAGGTGTTCGGGAAGAACCATCCGGTATCCTTCATGCTGGGATGGATCTATTGGTTCGCGTTGCTGTTCGGCCTGAACGTCGAGCTTGTGTCCGTCGGCATCTACGTCCATGTGCTTGTCCCTGCGATTCCTCAGTGGGTCGGCTCCGTCGTCTGCTCCCTTGTGTTTTTGGCAGTCAACAGGGTTGGCGTGAAGCTGTCGGCGCTGGTTGAAGCGGCGTTCGGCGTCATCCTCATCGCTTCGAGCGCGCTGTTCGTCGTGATGGGCGCGACGATGATCGATCCGACTAACTATCAGCCGTTCGCCCCGTACGGCACGGTCGAGCCGTTCCTGCAGACGCTTCCTTATGTGGTGATTGCGTTCTGCGGCTTCGAAGTCGTCGCTACGCTTACTGAGGAATCCAAGAACCCGACGAAGGATATCCCTCATGCGTTAATCGGCGCGGCCATCTTCCTTACTGTGCTGTTCGGCGCTTTCGCCACGGTCCTGTACGGCCTGTTCCCGGCCGATGGTTTCGCGGATCTGGGAACCGATGCTCCGCTTATCGTGGTCGGCGGCTCTTTGTTCGGCCTTGCGGGCATCATGTGGATGACCATCCATTGCTTCACCGGCTCGATGAGCACTGCAAATGGTGGCGTTATGGGCCAGACGCGCGTACTGTACGCCATGGCGCGCGAGGGTTGGTTCCCGCGTTCGTTCTCAAAGCTTGATGAGAACGGCACCCCGACTACGGCGCTGTTCGTCACGGCGGTTTCCATGATCTTGGTTTCGTTCCTGCCCATCGTGACGCCGGATGCTTGGACGCTTGCGGGCTTCCTTGGCGTGTTTGGTTACGGCTTGTGCTACATGTTCGCATGCGGGCTGCTCATTTACCTGCGTGTTAAGCGGCCGAATCTCGAGAGGCCTTTCCGCTGCCCGCTTGTCCCCGTGATCCCCGCCATCGGCATTGTTTTGTACGCGTTGGCGATCGCGTTCTCGGGTATCCAGGTTATCGTTGTCGGCGTGGTTTGGTGTGCGGCGGGCGTTGCCTATTACTACCTGGTGGGACGCCGTTCGCGCGCGAAGTATCTGGCGGAACAGGGAAGCGAGACGGTGGTTTCCCCTCGGAATGCGGCGGCGCAGCCTGCTGCCATCGTCTCGGAATAGGTGAAGCATGAAGGTTAACGATCGCTACTGCTCTTTCTATTACGAAGATGACGACGATTGGGGCGAGGTGGAGATCGACCCCGAAACCACGGCGCTGCTCGTCATTGATATGCAGCACGTGTTCATCACCCGCCCCGAGATTGCGGAGCCCACGGAGGAGCAGTGCAAGCGCGCCGAGCGATGGGAGCAATTCTATCGGGCGATCGACGAGGTGGTCGTGCCGAACAACGAGCGTATCCTTGCCGCCTTCCGCGAGCGCGGCATGAGCGTGAACTTCGCGCGAATCGCGTGCATGAAGCGCGACGGGTCCGACAGGTCGCTTGTCCAGCGGAGCTCGGGTTACAACGACCTGCTTGTCCCCCTCGACGATCCGGTCGGGCAGATCGTGCCGAAGCTTGCGCCGAAGGATGACGAGATCGTGTTCACGAAGACGACCGACAGCGCGGTTGCGGGCACGAACCTGTCGCTTCTGTTCCGCAACATGGGCATCGACACCGTGGTGTGCACGGGCGTGCTGACCGACCAATGCGTGTCGGGAACCGTCCGGTCCCTTGCCGACGAGAGCTTCAAGGTGTGGCTGATTGAGGACGCTTGCCGCGCGTCAACCGAGGAGATTCAGCGCGCCGAGTTGGAAATCCTCAACAACATCTACTGCCACGTGATCAACACTGATGAACTGCTCGCCGCATTGGGCGACGCGTAGGGCGGGGAGCGCTTCTTGTGGCTGCTGATCAACTTGCTAACCGTTTGGCAAGTTGATCGGCAAGCTGAATAATGATCGGCAATGGTCGGTCGATGTTGGTTGCGCACGCGAACAGGGGGACGGAGGGCGAACGGGGGACGGAGGCGTGTTCGCGTTAACCTTTCGCGCTCCTGAACGCTGTTCCGTGAACGAAACCTCGTCCCCTGTTCGCCAGGCGACCGTTCGCGTGAACGCATCAGCCGCTCTCCGTTTGCGCACGTGTCCGAGAAGCGGCAGGGCGCTCAAAAGGCTGCGTTGCAATCTTTTTTACGATGCTCAGACGCTCGTGCGAATCGGGGTATCTTTGAAAAACCCCCTCACTATTTTCGGGTTATAGGGGCACTTGACCTGCGGAAACGGCGTGTTACCACGACTCCGCCGCTTGCGAGGAAATCGGCGCTCAGGGGTGTTTTCTTCTTGTGGCGTGCGCTACAATCCCAATCGTTGCGAAAGCAATCTGCTCGTTCGAGTGTATCTGATTTTCCCCATCGGGCATGCGTTATGCCTCGATGCTCTATATGTTTCCCCATTGTTGTGGTTATCGTCGCGAAGTGGCGACGTTGTCCCCTATGCCGTATGCGTCGGGGCGGTTTCATCGTGCGCAGATTGCGCTAGGAAGGGAAGAGGAAATGCTCGTTTCGCAGTTCACGAAAGAACGTCTTGGCGCGGCGTCGGCTGTTGCCGCTTCGCTGGAGTGTCGTTTCGGCACCTCCTATGCCGCTTCCGACATCGTCATGGCCGGCGGGGCCGACAGCGGCATCAATGCGTTTATGGACGCGGTGCTTAAGCCGGAAGACGAAGCGATCGCGTTTGCGCCTTGCGGCCAGACGTATCGTACGCTTGTTGAGGGTCGAGGCGCTCGCCTGGTTGAGGTTTCGCTTGATGAGGAAACGATGCTGCCCGACTTCGTCGCGCTCGAGTGTGCGCTCACCCCGCGCACGAAGCTGGCAATCGTGAGCATGCCGAACGATCCGAGCGCTATGGCGTATCCGGAAGCTGTCGCCGACGGCATCGCCGGCGCGCTGTTCCGCGCTCAGCGCGCGTTTGGCCGTACGATTCTGCTGCTTTCCGATGAGGCTCATAGCGATATGGCGAACGGCGAAGCGCAAAGCCTTTGGTGGCCTGCTTTCTATCGCAATTCCGCGGTTGTGCGCACGTCCGACGTGTCGGCTTCCGTCGCCGGAGAGTCTGTCGGCTATGTCGCGCTGACGCCTGAGATGGCGGGTCGCGGCGACGTCGTTGCCGGCATCCGCCGCGCACTTCGCGAAGCCAACGCCGCGTACGCGCCCGCCATGGCGCAGCGCGTGACGGTTCTGCCCTCGGCGGCCGCATCTCCCGTCCCGTTCGCTGCCCGCTTCGCCTCGTAGCGCACGGGTTTGCGCTAGAGGGAAGCTCCTGATGGCGCTAATCGCGGCTTCCGAGGGCGTCGGGCTTGATGCGGGTATTGCTATGGCAGTCGCCCTCGACCCTTCCGTTCACTATTGGATAGCATCTTTCATTTAAGTTTGCGCGCGTTAGCATTTTTAGGCCCAGTTAGTACAGTTAGCAATCGTTAGCTTCAGGATGTTAGCAAGATACCGAAAGTCCAATTGATAAACCAGCTACTTGTGGGTATGCTATGCGCCAATGGCCCCGGGAATGACCTCTGATTCAAGTCACCGGGGCTCGATTTGTGTCTATAGGAGTTTTCTTGGCTGACGAGTGAAGCGGCCATCAGGCGAAACGTGCCGGGGTAAACGGCGCGGACATCCTTCCATGGGCCGAGAAACGGCTTTCTCTGAATTAGGGGCCTCAAGGAAGAGGTCGCACTAAGGGCGTTGGCACATATTCGACAGGCGCCCTTCGCATGGAGGCATCGCGAACGGCATCGATTAGGTAAAATCAGAGATAGCTTCGTCCCTGAAAAGGACGATCTGATGACGCAGGAAAACGTGAGGCACAAGAGGGTTGCCGAGCTCGAGGAGGAGCTCGCTGACAGGGCGCCGCACTTCTATAGCACGCCAGCTGGTAATGCCGTGCGGTTTGGCCTCAAGGGCGAGTAGGAGGACCAAGGATGACGTTCGAGGATGCGGCAGAGAAGGCCCTCGTGTTCAGGGACAATCGGGATTGGACGCAGTTCCATAATCCGAAGGACCTGGCGATATCGATTAGCCTCGAGGCCTCCGAGCTGCTTGAGGTGTTCCAGTGGTCCGGATCGGACCTCGAAGTGCCCGGCGAGGCTGATCGGGCCAGGGAGGAGCTTGCTGACGTGGCCATATACTGCATATACATGGCCGATGCGCTCGGCATCGACCTCGCAAGCGCGGTTAGCGATAAGATAGACGCCAACGGCAGGAAGTACCCCGCGGACAAGGCCCGCGGCAACGCGAGAAAGTACACCGAGCTATGATCACCATACCGACGTCAAATCGAGCGGAGAAGCCCAAGGGTGCGCCCTTCTACGTGGACAGGGTCTCGTTCCGGCCGGGCGAGCGGGTCGACGTCGCGCGGTTCACCCTCGCCGACGACAAGGTTTTCGACTGGCCCATGGTCTACATCCTTGCAAACAATGACACTGCGTACGTCGGCCAGACAACCAGCGTCGCGACCCGCATGAACCAGCACGGCGCCAACGAGGAGAAACGCGACTTCGAAACGATTAACGTCATCTACAATGAGGAATTCAACGGCTCGGTTATCACTGACTATGAGCACCGACTTATCGGCTACATGCATGCGGACGGCCGTTACAAACTCACTAACAAAAACGAGGGCATGACGGACTCGAACTATTTCAGCAAGGGCGTTTACTCCGCTATGTTCGAAGACCTGTGGGAGGAACTGCGGGCACTTGAGCTGGCAGACCACACCATCGCCGACATCGAGGAGTCCGAGGTTTTTAAATACTCGCCCTTCAAGGGGCTCAACGCCGACCAGCGTGTTGCCCTCGACAAGATTATGGCCGCCATCAGGAACGGCATAGACGCAGCCGAACCGATAGTCGTCGAGGGGATGCCCGGCACGGGCAAGACCGTCCTCGCAATATACATGCTTAAGATGTTGCGCGACGACCCTCGCTACAAGGACATGAGCATCCGCATCATCGAGCCAGTGACCTCACTGCGAAAGACGCTCCAAAGGTCCCTGGCGAACGTGAGCGGGTTCAAGAAGTCCGACGTCATCGGTCCGAGCGACCTCGTGAAGCCCGCGATGGGCTACGAGCCTGGCAAGGGCAAGTGCTTCGACATCGTTCTTGTTGACGAAGCGCATAAGCTGAAGAGGCGTGTCGCCCTGGGTCCTTCGATCGGCAATTATGACAAGGTGAACAAGAAGCTGGGGCTTCCCGGGGATGCCACTCAGATGGACTGGGTCATCAACCAGGCGAAACTCCCGATTTTCTTCTACGATCCGTTTCAGAGCATCGGCCCATCTTGCGTTCGTAGAGACGCGATGAGGGCCGCCCTCGGCGGGGCCGTGGAGCGCCCCATCAAGCTCGAAAGCCAGATGCGCGTCAAGGGCGGGGATGCTTATCTTCGCTATGTCCGCGATATCCTCGATGGGTGCTGCGAAGGCTTCCGGGAGTTCGATGGTTATGATTTTGAACTGCATGAGGACTTCGGCGACTTCGTGGACTGCTTCGAGCGAGACTACCAGGACCACAATCTGAGCAGAATGGTAGCGGGCTACGCCTGGGAGTGGAAGACGAAGCCCGGGAGAAAGTTGAAGGAGGGGGAAGTCCCGTCCGAATACGACATCGAGATTGACGGCGTGCGCTTAAGATGGAACTGCACCAACGAGAACTGGGTAGGCCTTGGCGTGGAGGACCCCCGAATTGCTCGCGAGGTTGGTTGCATCCATTCGATTCAAGGCTACGATCTCAGTTATGCCTACGTGATTATCGGTCGTGATTTGCTCTTCGATGGAGAAAAGGGGAAGCCTGAATCGAATAAGGAGGGCTACTTCGACAGCAACGGCAAAGTAAAAGCCTCGAAGGAAGAGCTCGATCGCTATATCAAGAACATCTACTACGTATTGCTCACGAGGGGGATTCTCGGAACCCATGTGTACGTAGGGGACCCGACATTGAGGGAATACTTTGCCCAGTACTTCCAGCAACCTGCCTAAGCTTGGATGAGAGAAGTTGGGCCAGGTGAGGGTGTGCACGAGTTCGGCTTGCGCTTTGTGGGTGATTAGGTTTCTGCACGCGAGCGTGTCCCTTTTGCGCTCGCGCGTCTAGTTGGTCCGTGTCGCTTCGCCCTTCTCCTTACGCAGCGCATCTTTGGGGTCGACGTTGCGTAGCAGGGTGGGGTCCTCGAACAGGCTGGTGCAAATCATGTCCGCGCGATTCATTTCGCCGCCGTCTTCTCCGATTATGTTTTTGTAGAACCGCATCAGGAACGAGTCGTCGGGGAAGATCTTCGCCGCCGCGTTGCGGTACTGCGCGCGCACCAGCTGCGCACGAACAGGGACGGAGGCGTGTTCGCAAAGGCCTCTCGCGGTGAACAGGGGACGGAGGTGTGTTCACGCGGGAGCGCTTGGGAACGTGAGACGTTCTCGTGAACACACCTCCGTCCCCTGTTCACCCCCTGTTCACCTGTTCGCCTTCCCGGCTTGAATACTTGATGGCGCTTGCCGAGAGCGGGGGCTTGCTTCGCCGCCTGCACGTATACTGGTTGCATAGTGCGAATCGCGGGGCTGGTTGGGCGCCGCTTGATGAAAGGCTGTCTCGTGTCCGAAAAGTTGAAGATCGGCGTGCTGCTCTCCGGCAGCGGCACGAATTTCCAGGCCATCCTCGATGAGGCGGAAAAGGGCCTGCCCGTCGAGGTGGTGAAGGTGGTCGCGTCGCGTCCCGATGCGTACGGCATCGAGCGCGCGAACGCCGCTGGCATCCCCGTGCTGGTCATGAACCGCGAAAAGTACGCCGACCCCGAGGCGGCCGACGCGCAGATTGTGGCCGCGCTGCAGGAAGCCGGCGCGCAGTACGTGGTCATGGCCGGCTACATGCGCAAGGTCACGCCCGTCATGCTCGACGCCTTCCCCAACCGCGTGCTCAACCTGCATCCGGCGCTTTTGCCCTCGTTCAAGGGCGCGCACGCCATCGCCGATGCGTTCAACGCGGGCGTGAAGGTCACGGGCGTCACCGTCCATTTCGCCAACGAGGACTACGACAAGGGCCCCATCGTGGCGCAGGAGCCGGTGCGCGTGGCCGAGGGCGACACGCTTGAAACCCTGGAAGCCCACATCCACCAGGTGGAGCACGAGCTGTACCCGCGCGTGCTGGGCTGGCTGGCAGCCGGCCGCGTGAGCGTCGATGCGGAGGGCAAGGTGCACCTTGCTGAGTAGGGAAACGCTGGCGGGCATCGCCGCCGATCTGCGCGCGGGACGTGCGGTGGAGCTTTCGTCCGCCGACTTCCCGTGCTTTTCCGCCGAGGCGCTGAAGGGCAACATGCACGTTTCTCCCGATGACCTTGGGAAACTTTCCTCCTCCCTCACCGCCGCCGACGCGCCCACCTTCGAGCGGGCCGCCCGCGCCATGGAAGAAGGCGACCTGGCGTGGTTGGGCTTCAAGGTGGTGTTCGACCCCGCCGCCGCGCAGGCCAACACCGACAACGAGGTCACGAAGAAGTACGGCGACACCGGCTCGGCCGACGGTGCCGGTATGGTGTTCTTCTGCAACGACGCGAAGGAGATCGTCTCCGCGCGCACGCCCAGCCCGCGCGACGTGTTCCAGATGAAGGACATCACGCGCGGCCCTGGCATGCACAACGAGCAGCTCGATGGCCTGACCTGGCTTTCCGTGCCGTTGTTTGACCAGGTGCGCGTGTGGCTGCTCGGCGCCTCCGATGCCGCTGCCGAGGTGAGCGCGCTGGCCGCGCACGTGGGCTTCGCCGTCACCGCGGTCGACTACGACCCGGCGTACCTCTCGCCCGAGCGCTTCCCCGACGCTACGCGCGTGCTGCTCGACGGCGGCAACTTCGACGAGCTGGACAAGCTCACCCCCGCGCCCGGCGACTACGTGTGCGTGCTCACGCGCGGCCACATGTTCGACCCCGATGGCTGCGTGTGGGCCGTCAAGCACAACGTTCACTATGTTGGTATGATGGGCTGCAAGGGAAAGAACTCCACCGTGCACGACCTGGTGCTTGCTCGCGGCGCCTCCGAGGCGGATTGGGAACGCATCAAGCGGCCCATCGGCCTGAAATTCGGCGCCAAAACCCCGGCGGAATTGGCTATCTCTATCGTGGCCGAACTGGTCGATGTACGATATACGCAGCGCTATAGCCCCGAGGCGCGGGCGCGCCACGAGGAAAGCCTGGGCCGCTAGGACCCGGCGGGCAACCCCGAAACAGGCATCTTGCGGGCGGCGCTTCGGCGCAAAGCCCCGCTTTGCGATAAGGAACGAACTTACAAGGAACGGTTCAAGGTAAGGAGAGAGCAAGTGGCAGATCCGAAGGTCAAGCGCGTTCTCATCTCGGTGACGGACAAGACGGGCGTCGTCGAGTTCGCCCGCGCGCTGCATGACGAATTCGGCGCGGAGATCATCTCCACGGGCGGCACCGCCCGCGTCATCGCGGAGGCCGGCGTGCCGGTCACGCCCATCGACGAGGTGACGAAGTTCCCCGAGATGATGGACGGTCGCGTGAAGACCCTGCATCCCATGGTGCACGGCGGCCTGCTGGCCAAGCGCGACAACGCAAAGCACATGGCCGAGGCGGCCGAGCACGGCATCCAGATGATCGACATGGTGGTCGTGAACCTGTATGCGTTCGAGAAGACGGTCGAGTCCGGCGCGGACTTCGGCACCTGCATCGAGAACATCGACATCGGCGGTCCCTCCATGCTGCGCAGCGCCGCGAAGAACTTCGAGAGCGTCACCGTGGTCACCGACCCCGAGACCTATGAGGGCATCCTTGCCGAGATGCGCGCCAACGGCGGCGCCACCACGCGTGAGACCCGTATGGAGCTGGCCCTTGAGGTGTTCGAGACCACCAACGCCTACGACGGCGCCATCGCCGACTTCCTGTTCGATCAGGTCCAGGCCGCGCATCCGCACGAGCACGGCGAGGGTTGCGGCTGCGGTTGCGAGGAAGGCATCGAGGCCCAGGGCGAGTTCCCGCCCGAGTGCGCCCTGTACATGCAGAAGCAGCAGGACCTGCGCTACGGCGAGAACCCGCATCAGCAGGCCGTCTTCTACCGCGTGGACGAGTTCGCCCATGAGCACAGCCTGGTCAACGCCCAGCAGCTCAACGGCAAGGAGCTGTCCTACAACAACATCCTGGATACCGATGCGTGCTGGTCGCTCGTGCGCGAGCTCGACGAGCCGGCTGTCATCATCCTGAAGCACCAGAACCCCTGCGGCTCCGCCACGGCCGAGAACATCACCGAGGCCTACGACAAGGCCTTCGCTTGCGACCCGAAGAGCGCCTTCGGCGGCATCATCGCGGCGAACCGCCAGGTCACGCTGGAGATGGTCGAGCACATCAACGAGAACAAGCAGTTCGTCGAGGTGCTCATCGCCCCCGAGTTCGAGTCTGCCGCGCTTGAGCTTCTGCAGCAGAAGAAGAACCTGCGCGTGCTGCGCACCGGCGGCATCGACGCTCCGGCTGCCGTTGAGGTCCGTTCCGTCGACGGCGGCGTGCTGGTGCAGGACGTCGACCACGTGTCCGAGGATCCGGCAACCTTCACCGTTCCCACCGATCGCAAGCCCACGGACGCCGAGATGCACGAGCTCATGTTCGCATGGCGCGTGTGCAAGGGCGTGAAGTCCAACGCCATCCTGGTGTCGCGCGACCACGCCGGCATCGGCATGGGCCCGGGCCAGCCCAACCGTGTGGACAGCGCGCTTTTGGCGTGCAAGCGCGCCCATGAGGCATGCGAGCGCATGGGCGTGGAGCCCAAGGGCCTGGTTTGCGCGTCCGACGCGTTCTTCCCGTTCCGCGACAACGTGGACACGCTGGCCGAGTGGGGCATCACTGCCATCATCCAGCCCGGCGGCTCCGTGCGCGACGAGGAGTCCATCCAGGCGTGCAACGAGCACGGCATCGCCATGGTGTTCACCGGCCATCGCCACTTCCGCCACTAGTTTGCGAAGCTGGCGGGCGGGGCGGGTGCGCTGTTTGGCGTGCGTGCGTGTGATGCGTACGGTGCGCCCGCGTGTGGTGCGCGCCCGCCCGCGCCTGAGTCGCCGGCGTCGTTTGCTCCCGCTGCGCCCGTAAGGGCGTGGGAAAGCGAAACTTGCGAGCGGTCCGCCTTTTCGGCGGGCCGCTTTCTTTATGCGCTGATTTCGGTGGTTCCGTGCGGTTTTCGCGCCGGTTTTTTCTGACGAATGCGTGACATCCCCGGCGTTTTGGTTGTGCGGCGGGAATCGTCCCGTATAGTCGGCGTTATGAAGAAATCAGAAGCACTTAAAATACTGGGCTTGGCCGATGGGGCTAGCGACGATGAGATCAAGAAGGCTCATCGCAAGCTCGTCATCGCCCATCATCCCGACAAGTTCCCCCTGGACTCGAAGGAGCACGCCGAGGCCGAGGAGCTTACCAAGCAGATCAACGAAGCGCGCGACGTGCTGATCAACCGCAGCTGGTCGCCCGAGTTCGACCCGCGCCGCGACCCGCGTCCGTATGCGGGCAACCCCTATGCGCACCCGACGGGCTCGGCGGGGCAGGGCGGCGCGTCCGGCCAGGGCAACCCCTTCGACCCGTTCGCCGGCTGGCCGTTCGGCGACGCGGCCCAGGGCCAGACCACGTACGTGTGGACCAGCTGGGACGACATCTTCAGCGGTGCCGCGGGCTCGCAGCGATCGGGTTCGGGGCAGAACGGCGCAGGTCAGCGCACCGGTGGCGCCGAGTGGCCGTTCGGCGGGTTCACCGTGGAATACGACCCCTTCGACCCGTTTGCGCCGTTTCGTGCCGCACACGCGCAGCAGCAGACCGGCGAAGAGGTGTTCGCCCGCGCGAAGAAGGGCCTGCGCGACGAGGCGCTCATGGTCGCCGCCAAGGTGGTGGCGCTTGCGGTGCTCTCCATCGCGGGCTCCTCGGCGACGGGCCTGTTTCTGTACGTGATGGCGTCCATCATCTACGGACTGTATAAGCGCATGGGCAGCCTGCTCGTCATGCTGCTGGTGCCCATCATGATCTTCGGCGCGCCGCTCATCTTCATGCTGGCGCCGCGCAACGGCTTCGTGGGCGCTCCGCTCACCGTGGCGTTTTTGGTGTCGGTGCTGTTCGATGTGCAGAACCTCCGCGACCGCATTCACACGTACCAAGCGGCGAAGGTGGGGTTGTAGGGAAGAGACGCGGCGCGGGCGTGCGGCGCACGCCGGGTTTTGCGCGCTTGTCGCTGACGGAGCTGCGTGAGCTTGTGGTGTTGCGCGAGTTTGCGGTAGGTATGCGGCGCAGCGCGGGCGATTGTGCTCGCGCTGCGCCGCTTTGTGCGTTCGCGCAAAGCGCGAGGTTTGCATGTCTGGAAGTGCGGCAGGTCTGCTTTAGGCGCCTATGGCTGCGTGCGCCAGGGCGAAGCCGAGCGCGGCGGCGCCTAGGGTTGAGCCGTAGGTGACCACCAGATATGCGGCCGCTTCTCCGTGATGCCCTTCCGTGGCCATATCGACGGCCTCGCAGTTCATGGTGGAAAGCGTGGAGAAGCCGCCCAGAAACCCCATGGTCAGCGCTATGTAGGCGGTTTGCCCAAGCGCGGCGGCCCCTGCAAGCGCCGCCCCGGCGACGGTGCACGACGCAAGGTTCACCAGCAGCGTGGGCCAGGGAAACCAGCTGTTTGAGCGGGGCTTCATGAACGAAAGCGCCCTATGGCGGCACAGCGCGCCGGCCGCTCCTCCCAGGCCGACCATGATCAACGTCAGCGGGCTCATTGCGCATCGCCTTCGTTTTGCGGGGAATCCGCCTGTGGGGCCGCGACTTGGTGATGCGTACTTTCGCGTGGGGCCGCGATCTGGTGATGCGCGCTGTAGCGCGGTCCCATGGCCTCGGCCGCACGCTTTCCCGCGTAGGCGGCTCCGAACGTGGCGAACACGGTGATGCCCAGATACAACGCGAACATGCCGAAACGCTCCTGCTGCAAAAGCGCCAGATTCTCGGTGGAAAGCGCGGCGATGGTGGTGAACGCCCCGATAAGCCCAATGCCCATCGACTTCACCAACGGCGCCGGCAGGCTTGTGCGGCGTGCGACGAATTGATTGACGATCTCCAATGTGAAACAACCGAATATGTTCACCGCAAGCGTGGCGACGGGGAAGCCGCATTGTGCGGGCAGGAGCATCTCCAGGGCATAGCGCGCCGTGGCGCCCAAAAATCCCATGACCAGCACCAACGGCGCCAAGGAGCGAGGGCTGCGCAGTGCATGGTCCACCGCATCTGGGATATTGCCGCGCACTGATGCCCCCCTGTCCGAATCGATTTCGCTGCGCAGCAGTATACCGCCGCCTGCAAGGGGCGAGCTGCTAGCTGGGTATCGTGCTCCGCAAGATGCGGGCTTGGGTTGCTTATCTGCCTGGTTGCTTTTGCAGCCACAGGATTACATTGCTATGGGCGAACGGCTCTCGTTCGTCGCGCTTCGCATCCTCGGTTTCTTCGCCCGCCGCGCCATGTTGACTTTCGGGCTGGCTGCTTCTGCCGTGCTGGTGGTCTTCCGCGTTGTCGATCAAGCGCTATGGGTTTGTGAGGTTATAGGCGCAGTGCTTTTTCAGAATCTCGAAAAACGCTGAATAAATTCCTCGAAAACAGAGTGTCGCAGTCCTCGAAAATCGAGTATGATAATCCTCGAAAACACAGTATGCCCATGTCAGAGAGGATTGTTTGACTATGGTAGCCTATGGGACGGAGAAGCCGAAAACGTATCAGCCGCGCCTTGTGGACGAACGCTTGCATCGGCTGCTTCATACCTTCGGTGCGGTCGAGATCCGCGGCACGAAGTGGTGTGGCAAGTCTTGGACGGCGCTGGCGTTCGGCGAGAGCGTTGTGCACCTGGATGACCCGAATGTCAAGGCATTGGCTGAAGCAGACCCCACGCTGGCGCTGCAGGGGGCGCACCCGCACGTTGTCGACGAGTGGCAGGAGGTTCCTTCCACGTGGGATGCCGCGCGCCGCGCGGTCGATGCCGCCGGCGGCGAGCACGGGCTGTTCATCCTCACGGGTTCGTCCACCCCGGCCAAAGACGCCGTTACCCACAGCGGGGCAGGCCGCATAGCGCGTGTTGATATGAGCACCATGACGCTATGGGAGCGCGGGTTGTCTACGGGCGCGGTGTCGCTGTCAGGGCTGTTCGAGGGTTCGTTTGAACCCTCGGCGTGCGATGCTTCCTTGGCGCCCTTGGCCGATGCCATCTGCTGCGGAGGCTGGCCCGCCCTGCTCGGGGCCAACGCCCAAACGGCCGCAGAGGTCGTCGACCAGTACCTCGACGCCATGTTCGAGGTCAGCGTTCCCAGGAAGGGCGGCACGTCCGATATGGCACGGCGCATCGTGTCCTCGCTTGCGCGCAACGTTGCCACGGCGGCTACCCTGCAGACCATCGCTCAGGATGCGGCCCTTGGCGACGAGGCCGGTGCGCCGGCTACCTCTACCGTGACGTCCTATCTTGACATGCTCGAGAGCATGTACGTAATCGAGAGCCTGCACGGCTGGGATGCGCCCGTACGCGCGAAGTCGCGCTTGCGCACCAAGCCCAAGCGCTACTTCGCCGACCCTTCCATCCCTGCTGCTGCGCTTGGCATGGGCCCTGAGCGCCTGTTGTCCGATGGGCAGACGTTCGGATTGCTTTTCGAGTCACTGTGTATTCACGATCTGCGGGCCTACGCCGCCTGCATGCCCGGAGCCCACCCGGGGTCGTTGCGCTACTACGGCGACTCCGACGGTCTGGAGGTCGATGCCATCATCGAGCTGCGCGACGGTCGCTGGGCGGCGCTGGAGGTCAAGCTCGGCGAGACCAAGGTACCCGACGGCATCAGGAACATCGAGCGCTTGCGTCAGAAAGTCGCGGCGAATCCTGCCGCGCGCAATCCGAAGCCTGCGTTCTCGGCCGTCCTCACCGCAACCTCGCCCTTCTGTCGCTACGACGCTGAGCACGACATTTACGTGTTCCCCATCACCGCCTTAATGCCGTAGGACCGGCTGGCGTTCAGCAGGCGCTTGCGTTTAGTCAAGACTACGTTCCAGTAAGGGGCTGCGGCGGAAATCCTGGTGCTCTTTTGGTCCAGGATTTCCGCCGCAGCCCCTTCCGAATTATCTCTCTTGTGAAAAACAGTTGCTTTTTCAACCACCCCTTGCTGAGGGTTTGACGCAGGGATGCGCTAGGCGGCGTTTTTGCTGCGCGGCGGGGGTATACTATTCGCTTAAGTAGTGCGCGCCGGGCGCGCTGAGCGAGTGCCGAAAGGGGTCTGCCATGGTCATCCTTGACGAACCGTATGCTTCGCCGCAATTGTTGGAATGGCTTGAATCTTCGCAACACCCTGTGCTTCGCAATGCGTTCTCCGAGCGCACGGCTTTTGCGTCCGGGCGCGCGTTGCACCTGGTCGATCAGGCCGAAGCTGCCTCGCGCCTTTCCGCGGGCGAGCGCGTGTACACCAACTCCGAGAACACGCTCGAGTGGATCTGCTCGCATGCGGACAATCCCAGCCTTACGCACGCCATCACCGTGTTCAAGGACAAGGTTGCCATGCGCAAGCTTCTGGCGCAGATGGACGAGGGCTTCTTCTTCCGCGCATGCACGGCTGATGAGCTGGGGAAACTCGACTTTGCCGAGCTTGAGCCGCATATGCCGTTCGTGGTGAAGCCCGCGCGCGGGTTCTGCAGCATGGGCGTGCACACGGTGCGCTGCCGTGCCGATTGGGACGAGGCGCTTGCCGATTTCGCGTCGAACGCTGCCGCGTGGGCGGACATGTACCCCGACAGCGTTGTTGCCGGCAGCGATTTCATCCTGGAGCAGTTCATCACGGGGCAGGAATATGCCCTGGACGCGTTTTTCGACGAGCAGGGCGCGGCGCACGTGCTCAACGTGCTGCGTCATGATTTCGCCGGTCCCGATGACACGTCCGACCGCATGTACACCACGTCCGCGGCCATCGTGCGCGAGAAGGCGCCTGCGTTCGAAGAGTGGCTTTCGCGCGTGAACGCCCTGGTGGGGGCGCGGAACTTCCCGGTGCATGTCGAGGTTCGCGTGGACGAGCAGGGTAGCGGCGTCATTCGCCCCATCGAGTTCAATCCCCTGCGATTCGCCGGCCTGGGCGGCACCGATGTTGCTCAGCACGCCTACGGTTTCCGCACGTATGAGGCGTTTTTGACCGACACGCTGCCCGATTACGACGCGGCGTTCGCGTATGCGGGCGACCATGTGTACACCATGTCGCTGCTCAATCCGCCGGAGGGCGTGACGGGGAATGAGGAGTTCGATTACCCGGCGTTCTCCGAGCGCTTCGATAGGGTTTTGGAGCTGCGAGAGTTCGATGTGCCCACGTTCGGATGCTACGGCTTCCTGTTCGTGGAAACCGATCTTGACGAACGCGGCAAGGCCGAGCTCGATTTCCTGATGCACACTGATTTGCGCGAGTTCCTGAGCTGCAACGACGCCGCGGGCCAACGTTAGGCGGCTGCATGAAATTCAACGTCAAGAACCTTTTCATGGGCGTGGTGCTCATCATCGTGCTTGCGGTGGTGTTTTTGCGTGGCGACCAGCTGGTGGAGCTGGGCGAGACTATGAAGCAGGGAAGCCCCCTGCCGCTGGTCGCGGCCATCCTTACGCAGCTGGGGAAGTACTTCGCGCAAAGCTTCGCCTATTCGCGCAGCTTCGCCGCCGTGGGCGAGCGTATGGAGCCGAAATCCACGTTGCCGCTGGTCTTCGGCACGTTTTTCATGAACACCATCGCGCCGTCCATGAACCTGGCGGGCACCACGTTGGTGGTCGACGACGCGCGACGGCGCGGCATTCCCGCCGGCAAGGCCACGGGCGCGGCGCTGCTCATGCAGATCACCATCGACGGTGCGTTCTCCACGCTCATGGTGTGCGCGTTCATTTTCCTAGCCGTCACGGTGGGGCTGTCGCCTGTGTGGTTCCTTATGGGCATGGTGGTGTTGTGCTTGGTGGGAACCATGGTTGCGCTGCTTATCCTGGCGCACAAAAAGCCCGATTTGCTTATGCGCCTTTTGCGGCCCGCCGAACGCGTGAGCCGCAAGGTGGTCGGGCGTGTGCGCAAAAAGCCGCTCGAGCCGTGGGCCGAGCGCATCGCGCAGGCGTTTTCCGAGGCCGCCGGCATGATCGGCCACAGCCCCAAACCCACGCTGCAGGCGTACGGATGCTCGCTGATCGCCAGTTTGTGCGAGCTTTCGTGCTTCACGCTGGTGGGCATCGGGTTCGGCGTCGACACAGCACCGGCGCTGGTTTGCGGCTACGTGGTGGCGACGCTGTTCGCCATGATCTCGGTCACACCACAGGGCGTGGGCGTGGTCGAAGCTGCCGTCGTGGTGGCGTTCACCAGCTTCGGCGAGTCGGCGGCGGCTGGTACGGCCATCGGCCTGGTGTATCGCGGCATCGTGTTCTGGATGCCGTTCATCATCGGTGCCGTGCTGATCAACACCACGAAGGCGTTCAAGGGCGACGTGAAGCAGGCGGCGTACGACCAGGATATGGGAGCCGTCGCCGGCACGGCCGCTACTGCGGCGCGCCTGGAGGAAGAGGCGCGCGCCGATGCGGCGCGGTTCAAGCGCGAGGCTGCGTTGCGCTCACGTATGGCGGGCGTGGCGGGTGCGCATGTGGCGCATGGCGGTGCCGCGGTGGCGGGTGCCGCTGCTCAGACGGTACCTTTTGCGGAGGGCGCCGAGTCCGCACCTGCCGCCGATACGGTGCCTTTTGCAGATGGGCATGTGCCTGCGCCTGCCGCTCGGACGGAGCCTTTCGCGGAAGGAGTCGGGTCCGAGCGCGCTAGCGTGACGGTGCCGCTGGATGCGGCGCGGCCGGCAACCGCGGATGATGCGCCGTGCGCACGTGCTGTCGATGCGCCAGCCGGCGATTGGGCTGCCGATCTTCCGGAGGTTTCGCCTTCGGTCACGTCGGGGGATTTGCCCGGGGAAGGTCCGGGTTCGCCAACGTATACTGAAACGGATAAACAATAGGCTGCGGGCCGCGGTTTTCGCGGCCCCTTCGTTTTCGGAGGTTTTCATGACCCTTCTGGATACTCTGCACATCACCTACGACGTGGTCACTCCCGAGCATGTTGAGATGTCCATGCCCATTTCCGAGGAGATTTACCAGCCGCATGGCTTTTTGCACGGCGGCGCAACGCTTGCCCTGCTGGAATCGTGCGCAAGCCGCGGTGCCGAGATGCGCACCGATTTCGACAAGGAGCTGCCGTTCGGCTTGGAGTCCGACATTCGTCACAAGAAGCCGGGCAAATCCGGCATCCTGCACGGTTTCGCCGATCTTGAGCACGAGGATCCCAGCTACGGCGGCCGCAAGCAGTTCTGGCACGTGGTGGCCAAAGACGATGCCGGCGATGTGGTTTCCGAGGGAACCTTCATCACCAAGATCGTCACCAAAGAGCACTTCGCCGAAAAGAAACGCCAGCGCGAACAGCGCTAATCCGGACACATAACCCTACGTCCCCAAAGTGTCCAAACCCTGACAGTTTGGGACGTAGCAACTAAGTGTCCGGATTTTGCTTTGGGGTGCGCGCAGGCGGCTTGTGCGTCTGCGTGCTTGCCCCGGTTGGGTTGGTTTGACTTGTTTGGCTGGTTTCTGCCCTATTTCGAGGGTGCGGTGTTTGTGGCGCTCGGATTTGCTTGGCGGTGCGTTTGGGTTCCGCTGGCAATCCGGGCAGTTCGTGGTGATGGTTGAAGAGAGGAAGCTGCCCATGGAAGCGTTTGTGCGCGAGAGTCTGCTGGAGATGTACGAGACGAACCGCCAGTGGCTTGGCAACCTTGAGCCCGAGGTTATGGAAGAGGGCTTCGTGCGCAATTCGGTCGTCGTGCCTGAGAAGGCCTGCAACTTCTTCGGCAACGCCTTCGGCGGCTACCTTATGAGTTTGGTGGACGTTTGCGGGTGCGCGGCGCCTTGGACGCTGGGCAAGTACGTGGTCACGCAAACCTGCGATGTACATTTCATCAGGGGCGTTATGCTGGGCGAGCACGTGTTCGTCGAGGCGCGCGACGTGCGCACGGGCCGCACGAGCTCCATCGCCGATGTGCGCATTGTCGACGAGCAGGGCAACGTGCGTCTGACCGCTACCGTCACCATGCATATCGTACGCGACATCCAGCCCGAGGATGTGGGCGTCCAGCAGAAGCTCGAGTGAGCGTTTGTTCCCCAGTTGTGGTTTAACTGCAGCAAGGTCGTGACTTTTCAGAAAGGCTTAAGCTGCGGTCGGTATCATGTTCCGAAACGAACGTGAGCCGCACTTTTGCGTGTGCGCAATTCTAGGAAGAACGTGATGGGAGAACCTATCGACACTCATTTCGATAAGCGGGAGACGCCGCAAGGGCGTCATGCGCGCGTTGCGGCCGGCGGGCAAGGTTCGGTTAACGAAACGTCTGCCGTGTCGCGTGCACTTGACGACGCTTCAGAAGCAGCACCGTCCGCTTCGTCGGTCGAATCGCGCGCCGAGCACTGCCCGCTAAATCATGCGACGGAAGCTGCACCGGCCGAGATATCCGTCAGACATCGTCCGCATGGCGACGCAGCCGAAGCGGCGCTGTTCGCCGTTCCGGTCGAGATGCTTGGCGAACAAGATGCAGCTGAGGAACAGGCAGACGCTTCTGCCGAGCGCGGTCGCGCTTTTGCTTCGCATGCGGCTGGCCGTCATGCGCGCGTGGCGATTCCTCGTCCTGCCCGCTCTCGTGGCGAAGGACGGCACAGCGCGGGCTCTTCCCCTGCTGCGCACAACGGCGCGTTCATCAGCGGCGGCGGGGCGGTGATCGGCGGTAGCAGCTGGTCTGTGCGCGGACGTTCGCTGATGGCCGCGGTTGTCGTGGCTGCGGCTGTTTTGGTGCTCGTCGGCGTTCTGGTCACGCACGGCCGTGCCGGCGCAAATGTCGATGGCAGCGGCGACCAGGGCGCCGTGCAGGAAACCCTGGAATCCCAAACGCTAGAGACGGCGTACGCCGCCGACGACTCGGCAGAGGCGGCGCAGCAGGAGCAGTCGCCTCATGACGCTGAAGCGGCGGAAGCAGTTGGTCCCGGCATGCGCCCCGACGACGCGGACGGGTTCTCCCGCAATCGCCGTGACGCCTTAGGCGCGATGGGGCAGGAAGCCGTGGAAGGCTTCGGCTGCGCAAATGTTATGCAGGTGGTCAACTTCACCGGGCTGAACGGCACGAGCGCGAGCGTGCCCGAGCTGTTCCAGTATCCCAGCATGCCGGCAGGGTGCGAGATTTATTCGCTCACCGCGGTTTTGCAGGCAATGGGCCACGACGCCGACCCCGATTCCATCGTGGCGAACCAGCTGCCCTTCGACGTGGAAGGCGACGTTTACGCCTCGGCGTTCTGGGGCGACCCGTACTGGTCGGGCGAGGGTATGCCGCCCGCCATTATGGCGGCGGGCAACGCCTACCTGGAGGAAGCGGGTGCTAGCGAGCGTTTCGCCAACATCACCGGCACCGATTTCGACGAGCTTGCCAGCAAGGCGTCGTTTGGAAAGCCGGTGCTCGTGTGGACCACGCTCGATTTCGAGGACCCGTGCTTCGACGAGCCACTTGAGGCGAATTCCTTCTATGACTTGGAGCATTGCGTGGTGCTAGTGGGCGTGGAGGGCCACCGGGCATGCATCATGGACCCCACGCAGGGCTACGTGACCGTCAACTACGGCTGGTTCAAGTATCTCTACGAGCAGTGCGGATCCATGGCGCTGGCGATTGCGTAAACGGTTCGCGGCTATGCCATGCGCTGAGCGCGTTTCGGACACTTTACGCTACGTCCCCAAAATGTCCATGACAGATTGGGGACGTAGGACTAAGTGCCCGGGCGTCCGGTTTACGTGCTCGCGTACGTTCGCCTCGCTCCATTTCTCCGCTCCATGCTACGCGTCTGTACCGCGTCTCATGTGCGATTTCGGACACATAATGCTATGTCCCTTAAGCGTCCGGGTTCTCTGGGTTCGCGCGTTTGTCGGTGGCGGTGTAGACGCCGATTACGATGACGGCCGCCACCACCAGCATCGCCAGCAGCGCTGCGTACGACACCAGGTAGGTGCCGAACGCCTCGGTCAAAAAGCCTGGCAGGAACGTGAAGATGAACCCGCCCAGCGCGTAGCATACCTGGAAATTCTTGATGGTGCGCGTCTCTTTGCCGCGCGGTGCCAGCTCGATCGACCATACCGAAATGCCCACGGTGCCAAGCGACATGCCGATGCCGAACATGAGCACGCCCAGCCCGGCAAGCCCGGTGTTTCCCATGTCGGACAGGCACAGCACTGCCGTGCCGGCGATATACAGGGCGAAGAAGACCGCCGATCCGCGTTTTGTGCCGAACCGGTCGAACGCCATGCCGCTGACCAGCTTCGCCACCGTCAGGCATGCGCCGTTGACGGCCACGAGAGTGGCGGCGTGCTCGGCGGAGAAGCCCTCGGAGGTGAACAGCACGGCTAGGTAGTTGCCGCCGCCTACCGACACGCAGCCGATGATGATCATGGCCAGGAACAGAAGCGGCATGGCGCGCGGGGAAAGATCTCGGTTGACGTGGCGTTTCCTTACGCGTTCAAGCTGCTGGGCGCTCTTCTCTTGCTCGCGTTTCACCGCCTTCGGGCTTCCCTCGTAGGGGGTAAGGCCCATATCGCGTGGGTCGTTTCGCAGCAGGGCGAACACGGTCACGCCGATGACCAGGGCCAACGCCGCCTCCGCTTTGAACGCGGTCTGCAGGTCGAAAGCGCTGATGAGCGCCACCGCCGCGTTCGGGATGATGATGGCTGCCACGCCCGAGCCAACAGCGGCGACGCCGGCCACGGTGGCGACGTTCGCTCGGAACCAACGGTTGATCAGCATGGTCGAGGCGATCATGCCGCCGAAGCCGTAGCCCAGGCCCGTCAGCGCCGAGGCGCCGCACAGCATGCCGAAGTTGCTGCCGGCGAACGAGTACAGCGCGAACCCGGCGCTGACGCTCAGTGTTGCCAGGAACGCGCCGATGCGGCAATCGACCAGGTCATAGTAGCGTCCAACCACGAGCATGGCCAGAAGCGATACGAACGTGCGCACCGACACGATGATCGACCCACCCGAATGCCCGACGCCCGGCAAGTCGACCAGGTAGGGCTGGTACACGGAGAACGACGTGGAGGGCAGGCCCACGTTCGTGAACAATATCAGGAAGCAGCACACGGCCACCACGGCCTCGTAATGCTGCTTGATCTTGGCGAATAACATGCTTGGGAACCACCTTCGGGACGGTATTGCCGTACCGCGTTTTGCGCGTACGGGTATCTAGCATAACGGGGTCATGTTTCAATCGGCGAAAAGCTGACGGAATCGCGATAATGCGACGGGAGGGACGTGGGTTTGCGGAAGCTTCAAGCTTCCGCAAAAGTCGGGGAAGTGGGGCGGTTCCTATTCAGGCCATATTTCAGGCGGGGTAAAACTGCACCATGCCGGAAACTGCCGCTCGCGTTCTGCTGGGTCTTGTCTTTCGCCAGCTCGCTTGCTGGGGGTTTGCCTGTTGTGCTGGATGACGGCGTGTTAATCTTTTATCTCATGATTGAAATGGAAAACATATCGTTTCGGTCGGCTGTGCGCGTGATTCGGGCTTTTGCGGCGCGCGAGACCGTGCTGGTTGTTGCTGTTGCGGCGGCCTTGGCGTCTTGCGCCCTTGTGCCGCCTGATGCTGGATATGCCGTGTACGTTGATTGGCATACGCTGGCACTGCTGTTCTGCTTGATGGCGGTAGTGTCGGGATTCCGCTCGCTTGGCGTTCTGGATGCCGCGGGGGCATGGCTGGTCGCGCGCGCCCGGACGCAGCGCGCGGTTGCCGGCGTGTTGGTCGGGCTTGCGTTCTTCGCCAGCATGGCGGTGACCAACGACGTCGCGCTCATCACGTTCGTGCCGCTGGCTTTGGTGGTTTTGCGCCGCGCGGGTATGGAGGGCCGCATGTGCCTGGTGGCCACGCTCATGACCATTGCGGCGAACCTCGGCAGCATGTTCACGCCCGTGGGCAATCCGCAGAACCTATACCTGTTCACGGCCTCGGGCATGGGTGTTGGGGAGTTTCTCCGGCTCATGGGGCCGTATACCGCTGCGTCGGCGGCGATGCTTGCGCTCGCTTGCGCGCTGTGCTTTCGAGGCGGCGAAGTGCGCGGGGCTGGCGACGTTGGTCGATTTGCATCATCGGGTGGTTTTGCGTCCGGTGACACCGCCGATAATTCAGCGATGCAGGTTTCGCCCGCGCGCTGGACGACCCCGGAAGGTTCCGCGCCTGATTGCATGCCCGCCCGCTCAGCGAACGGGGCTTCGCCGGCGTCCTCGTCGATTGAATCCGCTTCCCTTGAATGCTTCACCGCCCGCTCGCGTAAGCGGTTGGCGGTGTATGGCGTTTTGTTCGCGTGCTGTTTGGCTGCGGTTTTGGGCGTGCTGGATGTTCGCGTTTTGCTGGCGTTGGTGCTGGTGGGCGTTTCTCTTTCCGATGCAAGCTTATTACGGCGCGTCGACTGGGGGCTGTTGGCCACTTTTGCGGCCCTGTTCGTGTTCGTGGGGAACATGGGCCGCGTTCCGGTGCTCCACGAGGCGCTTTCCGCGGCGGTGGGCGGCAACGCGCTGCTTGCTGCGGTAGGGGGCAGCCAGGTTATCAGCAACGTGCCGGTGGCGGTGCTGCTTTCGGGGTTCACCGATCAGTGGCAGGCGCTGATCGTGGGCACGAACCTGGGAGGTTTGGGCACGCTCATCGCGTCCATGGCAAGCCTCATTACGTTCAAGGCGGTCATGGTGGGCCGCCTCGGCATCCGCGGCCGCTACCTGCTGGTGTTCACCGCGAGCAACGTTGCGTTCTTGGCGGCGTTGCTCGCGCTCGCCGTGGTTTTGGGCGCGATATAAGGACGGGGCTGGACGCAGCCGGTGCATTTGCCACGATGGGCGTCGCGTGCCGTTGCCCTCGCCGATCGCCGACCGTCGACCCCGTCGTTTCCGCTGCTACAGCGTCAGCTTCCCTTCTTCCATCTCGCGGCATACCCTGCGCACTTCATCAAGGAAGATGAGCGTTTGCTTGTTGGGAAGGGTTTCGCGCCACACAAGACCCTGCCACGATTCCACCGCGGGGGAAAGCGGGCGGATGGTGAGGTCGGCATCGCCGCGATAGTCCACCAGACGCTGGTAGATCACCGCTATACCGAACCCCTGTTTCACCAGGTAGCGCGTGTTTAAACCCAGCTGGTATTCCGCTACCACGTGCGTCTGCGCGCGCAGGTCCCCGAACCACTCGGCCAGCTTGCCGAACTTCATGCCCTGCTTCGACGTGATCAGTTCGCGTTTCACCAGGTCCTCCGCGCGCACCGCGCTCTTCTTTGCCAGCGGGTCGTCGGCGCGCATGAGCACGCCCCAGGTGTCGGGTATGGGGAAGCGCAGCACGTTGAGCTTCGCGTGGTCTTGCACCTCGCATTCGAGCATCACGTCGAAGTAGCCTTTGACCAGGCGGTCTTTCAAATCGGCGGTGGTGCCGCTCGACAAGTTGAAGGTGATTCCGGGGTGCTGGGCGTGCACGCGGCGCATGGCCTCGGCGACGATTCCCATCAGGTACGTCTCGCCCGCTCCGATGTGTACCACGCCGCGCACCTCCGAGTCGGCGGGCTTCATGTCCTCGGCGGCCTTGTTCGCCAAGTCGATGATGCTGCGCGCGTAGCGTTGCAGCATGATGCCGTGGTCGGTCAGCTCGATGCCCTTGTGGTTGCGCGTGTACAGCTGCCGGCCGAATTCCGTTTCCAGCGCGGCAAGCTGGCGCGAAAGCGTGGGCTGCGTGACGTGCAGCGCCTTGGCCGCGTCGGTGATGCTGCCTTCGCGTGCGACGGCCAGGAAGTACTCAAGCGTTCTTAGTTCCATACGGTTAACATCCTTTCCGACCTCGACCTATGCCTTGCAGGCATGGTACGACGTACATTATAGGCAATTTCAATCGACTGCGCACGCTCGCATAATCCGTCTCAGAGGGTAAGCACGAAACGAGAGGAGCGAATCCATGTCGATGCTGGATAAGAGCATGGGTCGTCGCAGCTTTTTGCGCGCAAGCGCCGGGGCCGTTGCCGCCATGGCCGCCTATGAGGCCGTCGGCGTGTCGAAGGCTTACGCCGCCGCGCAGTCCGAAGCGGACGGCTACGACAAAGTGGCAAGCGATGCCCAGGTCACAAGCGGGGCGGGCCAATGGGTGCCCATCCATTGCCATCAGAACTGCAACCAGATGTGCAACAACATGGGCTACGTGGTGGACGGCGTGGTGGTGCGCCAGAAAACCGACGACAGCCGCGAGGATAGCTGGGATTGCCCGCAGCAGCGCAGCTGCCTGCGCGGGCGCTCGCTGCGCCAGCAGGTGTACAACGGCGACCGCCTGAAGTACCCCATGAAGCGCAAGCACTGGCAGCCCGGCGGCGGCGAGAACGCCCATGGCGAGCTGCGCGGCCGCGACGAGTGGGAGCGCATCAGCTGGGACGAGGCGCTCACGTACGTGACCGACGAGCTTAAGCGCGTCTACCGCGAGTATGGGCAGAACGCCGTCATCTGCAACGGCTGGCGCTGGGCTCCGGCATCGGCGATGTTCCCCGTCATCGGCGGCGCGGTGTACAACACAGAGACCGAGTCGTTCGGCTGCTGGGCGTTTCAAACGGAGGCGCTGGGCATGTACAGCTGGGGCGACCATCCCGACCTGATGATGGCGCCCGACAAGTACGACCTTCCCAACGCCGACAACATCATCCTGTACGGTTGCAACCCCGGTTGGGCGCAGCATACCGCCATGCAGTCGCTGGAGCATGCCAAGGAAGCCGGCGTGAACTTCGTGTACGTGGGCCCGAGCTACAACATTACCGCCTCGGCGCTCGGCGCGCGCTGGATTCGCGTGCGTCCCGGCACCGACACGGCGTTTTTGCTGGGCGTCATGTACGAGATGCTGCGTTTGGACGACGAGCGCGGCAACATCATCGACTGGGATTTCCTGGCCGAGCGCTGCGTGGGCTTCACGGCCGAGACCATGCCCGAGGACGCCAGCACCGACGAGAACATGCGCGGTTACATCCTGGGCGAGTACGACGGCGTGCCGAAAACGCCCGAGTGGGCCAGCGAGATCTGCGGTACCCCGGTCGAGGACATCACCTGGTACGCCGAGATGGCCGGCAAGGACAACAAGGACATGTTCCTGCACAGCTATGCCGCGTCGCGTTACCTTGGCGCGGAAAACCTTTCGCAGGCGTTCATGACCGTCTCTGCCATGGGCGGGCATTTCGGCAAGTCGGGCCATGGCTCGGCCGCCATTTACACGTGGGATGCCGGCGATTCGGGCTACCGCATGGTGTCGCAGTCGTCCAACCCCATCTACGGCTACATCGATGCGCTGGTGGCGGCCCCGAAGGCGACGGGCCCGAACCGCTGCATCGAGGGCAACTCCTGGTGGAGCTCCCTTGAGAAGGGCGAGTACATCTCCACGTCCGAGGGCCCTTATGACCTGGGGTCGGGCGACGACAAGACCAAGCTGCGCAACAACACGCCCACGTATCATGAGGCGCGCCGCATGCCGGTCAACCCGCGCCTTCTGTTCCAAACGTGCAGCAACTTCATGCAGACGCGCGGCGATCTGCCCACGGCCATCCGCGTGATGCGCCAAGCCGACACGTGCATCTCGCTTGAGATCAAGTTCTCGCTGACCGCCCAGTTCGCCGACATCCTGCTGCCGGTCGCCGCGCATTGGGAGGGCAACGACGACGAGAGCTGGGGCGAGCTGTGCTGGCCTTCGGCCTTCGGCGACGGCAACGGCCAAAAGCAGCGCAAGGACGCCATCCTGGCGTGGAAACCGCTGATCAAGCCGATGTACGAGGCGCGTGAAGAGAAGCGTATCTGCCGCGAGATCATCGAACGCATGGGCTACGACCCCGATGAGGCCTACCCGAAGACCAACTACGACCAGTGGCTGGGCTACTTCCTGGGCAAGCGCGTGCTGCGCGACGACCTTTCCGCATGGGAGCCCATGCTCACCTGGACGGCCGCCGACAACGCCAAGTACCACGCCGATTTCCCCGAGCAGCAGGGCCTCATGGGCTTCGACGAGTTCATGGAGAAAGGCTCGTTCGTGGTGCGCCGCTCCGAGGGCGACCGACGCAACTACGTGGGCTATCGCGACGACAAGCTGGGCATGGACGAGGATGACAACGTCACCGTGATCGATCCTGCCTGGCCGCGTCCTTCGCAGTCCGGCAAGCTGGAGATCTACTGCCAGTTCAAGGCCGACAACGTGAACAAAACCGGCCTGGCCGACGAGCCCATCAAGCCTTACGCGAACTACTTCGTGCCGCGCCGCGGTTACCAGGAGACGTTTGCGAACTGGGATACGAAGGAGAAGGCGAAGTACCCGCTGCAGGCGTACACGCCGCACTACATGCGCCGTGCGCACAGCTGCTACGACAACATGCCGTGGACGCAGGAGGCGTTCCGCAACCCGGTGTTCATGAACGCCGCTGATGCGGCCGAGCGCGGCATCAAGGCCGGTGACACGGTCATGTGCTTCAACGACTTCGGCAAGATGCTGCGCCATGCGCAACCGCTTGAGTCCATGATGCCGGGCACCGTGGCCATCCCGCACGGCGTGCATTCGGTGCTTGACGAGACGAACCCCGACGACATCATCGACCGCGGCGGCTCGGAGCAGATGCTTTCCGACGGCACCCAGTCGAACTACTTCAACCAGGTCGACGGCTATAACAGCCTGCTCATCGACATCAAGAAGTACGACGGCGAGGCGCTTGAGGAAGACTACGAGCGCGCACCGTTCTTGGCTGCGGGCGTGGATGCCGAAGACACGCCGGCCTACGTCGCCGACAAGTCCGTTGTGTACGCCGAGCGTCGTTAAGGTAGGAGGAGCAGAATATGGCTTTGGGATTTTACTTGGACGCAACGCGCTGCATCGGGTGCCGCACGTGCCAGGTTGCGTGCAAAGACCGCCGCAACATCCAGGCCCCCGGCGCGCGCCCGCGCCGCGTGGAATCGTTTGAGATGGGAACCTACCCGCAGGTGGGGATGTTTCATCTGTCGGTGGGGTGCAACCATTGCGATGACCCCGCGTGCGTGGCGAACTGCCCGACGCTTGCCATGCACAAGACGTCCGATGGCATCGTGCTGCATGACGACGCGCGCTGCGTGCAGTGCAAAAACTGCATGACGGTGTGCCCGTACGGCGCTCCGCAATGGGATGCCGACGCGCAGATGATCGTGAAGTGCGATTCATGCTATGACCTGCGCAAAGCCGGCATGAACCCCACATGCGTCGACGCGTGCCCCACGCGCGCGCTGAAGTTCGGCGACATCGACGAGCTGCGCCGCGAATACGGAAGCGATTGCGTCAGCGAGCTGCCCGTGCTCGGCAGCGCCGACCGCACGCACCCGAACCTGTTGGTGCGCCCGAGCGATGCGGCAGCGAATCCGGCGTTTACCGAGGTCGTGCTGTGAGCACGCTTGAGGCCGAAGCCGCCGGCGCGGCGGAGCTGCTTGCGGCGCGGGCATGGCTTTACGAGCTGGCGCACAAGTGCTTGGGCGGCGAGCCTAGCCGAGAGCTGTTGGTCGAGCTCTGCGGGCCGTGCACGCGCGCGGCGGTTTCGGCGTACGCGCAGGACTGCGAGCAGATGGCCGGATTGGCGAAGCTGTTAGACGAGCTTGCCGCCCAGGATGCGGATCGTGCGCTGGGTGCCGTGCATGACGAGTACACGCGCGTGTTCGAAGGGCCCGGCGCGTTGCCGGCGCCGCCGTACCGCGCGCCCTATACGGGCAGCCGTGACGCGGCGCTGTTCCAGCAAGCTACGCTCGACGTGCGGGCGCTGTACCGTGCGCAAGGCGTGCGCATGCGCCGTGAGCAGGCCGTTCCCGACGATCATGTGGCCGCGCTGCTTGATTTTGCGGCCCGGCGGGCGGCGGCCCTGTTCGATGCGTTCGCCGCCGGCGATGCCGGCTTCGCGGATGCGGCCCGCGCGCAGCACGAGATGGTGCAGGGGTATCTGGCCGACTGGCTCGGGGAGTACGCGCGGCTCGTGCGCAATTCCCGTGCAGGCTCGCAGGCGGTCCTCTATCCGCAGCTGCTTGAAGCGATTGCTGCGTTTGTCCAGATAGATAGCGTGTTTCTGGGCGAGGTGGCGTATTGGTTCGAACAGGTCGCAGAGCCCGGGCGCAAGCCTGAGGGCGAAAGCGCGGCCGAGGATGCAGGCGGCGGCAAGCGCGTTGCTGCGTGTACGGCTGCCGCATGCGGGACCGGTTCCGCTGCCGAGCTGCGCGAGGCTGTGCGGCAGCTGTCCGGGTTGCGCTTGGCCGGCCTTGCAGATAACGAATTGACCGAACTCGATCGATTGGAAGGTTGATCGCATGATTTCAGAATTCCCGCTTTTCGCGTTCACCACGCTCACGGGGCTGGGCGCGGGCGCGTCGCTGGCGTCGGCGGTGTTCCCCGAACGTGGCGAAAACAAGCGAGCCTGGTTGTTTCCGCTGGTGATGCTTGCGCTTATGGCCGTGGGCGCGTTGGCTTCCGTGACGTACCTGGGACGTCCGCAGTATATGGTGTACATGCTGGCGAACCTCACGTCCTCGCTGGTGATGGAGGGCATCTTCGCCGGGCTGACGTGCGTGGCGCTTATCGTCGACGTGGCGCTGGCGGCGAAGTCCGCGGCCGTTAACCGTGCGGTGCGCATCGTGGCGACGGTGCTTGCCGTGCTGCTCATGTTCGTGCAGGCCTACGCGTATGCCGGAAGCTACGGCAACGCTGCGTGGGCTGCGGCAAGCGTGTGGCCGTTCTTCGTGCTGGGCTCGGTCGGCTGCGGTTTTGCGCTGTGGGCATTGTTTGCGCAGGTGGGCGACTGCTTTGCGAAAGCGTGCGGTGTTGTGGCCGCGTTGGCGGCGTTGTCGTTTGCCTGGGAAGCGGCCACGTTTGCGGGCGCCGGCGCCGATGCTGCGCTGCTGATCGTGGGCGCGGTGCTGGCCGCCGCTGCCGCAGCGTGTGCGCTGGCGAAGGGCTTCGCGGGTGCGAAGCTGCCGTGGAGCGTGGTTGCGGTTGCGGCTGTGGTGGCGCTTGCCGTGGCGCGTTATGGTTTCTACGCTGCAAGCATTTTGTAGGATGATCCGCGCATAGACGTTGCGTTGGACGGCGAGCGGCCCGAGGGTTCTCCTTCGGGCCGCTTTTGCGGTTGCGGGCGGCTTATAGATAGCTGCCGGTCAGGCTGGCGGGGTTTTGGGCGATTTGCGCCGGGGTTCCGTGTGCCACTACGCGGCCGCCCGCTTGGCCGCCGCCCGAGCCCATGTCCACCACGTAGTCGGCGTTGCGGATGAAGTCCAGGTCGTGCTCGATCACCACCACGGTGGCGCCTTGCTCCACCAGGTGCTGGAACACGTTCAGCAGCGTGCGCACGTCGCGCGGGTGCAGGCCGATGGTGGGCTCGTCGAACACGAACAGCGCCCCGTCCTGGGCTTTGCCCATTTCGCTGGCCAGCTTCAGGCGCTGCGCCTCGCCGCCGGAGAGCGCCGGCGTGGCCTCGCCGAGCGTGAGGTAGCCGAGCCCTAGGTCGTGCAGCGTTTGCAGCATGGCGTGCGCCTTCTTGAGGCCAGCGCACGCGACGAGCGCTTCGTCGATGCTCATGGCCATGAGCTGCGCGAGCGTGTGCCCGTTCCAGGTGATGGCGTCGGCGTCGCCGCTGTAGCGGCGGCCGCGGCAATCGGGGCAGGGGACGTCCACGTCGGGAAGGAACTGCACGTCAAGCGACACCTGGCCGGTGCCGTCGCAGGTGGGGCAGCGCAGCTTGCCGGTGTTGTAGGAGAACGCGCCCGCCTTCAGGCCGGCGGTTTTTGCCTCCTCGGTGCGAGCGAATGCGCGGCGCAAGTCGTCGAGCACTCCGCAGTAGGTGGCGACGGTCGAGCGCACATTCGCGCCGATGGGCGTTGCGTCGATGAGCTGCGCGCGGACGATGCTGGCGGGGTCGATCCCGCGCATGCTGGCGGGAAGCGTTTCGCCAGCGTTTGCGCTGTTCAGTGCGGGAATCAGCTCCTCGAGCACCAGCGTGGTCTTGCCGCTTCCCGATACGCCGGTGACCGCTGTCAACCGGTTAACGGGCAGGTCTACCGACAGCGCATGCACGGTGTGCAGCACGTTGGTCTCCAAGTGGATGGTGCCGCGCTCGAACAGCTGGTTTTCCGGGCAGCGCGGGCGCACATTCGCCATGGGGTCGGATGTGGGCGCGGCGTGTTCGGCTGCCTCGGTCTGCGGCAGCGTTTCTCCAGTCGCGGTAACCGCTCCAGTTTCCGTTTGCGAACGCGACTCGAGCCCATTGCCGCGCGTCGGCGCGTCCGTGGCGTTTCCCGCTTCACCCTTCGCCGGCAAGTACCGCCCGATCAGCGAGCGATTATCTGCCCGCAGCTCCGTCGGCGTTCCGCACGCCACCACGTGCCCGCCGTCGGCTCCGGCATCCGGGCCCATTTCCACCAGGTAGTCCGCCGCGGCCAGGATGCGCGTGTCGTGATCGACCATCACCACCGAGTTGCCGTCGGCCAACAGGTCGCGTATGACGCCCAGCAGGCCGTCGATGTTGGCGGGGTGCAGGCCGATCGAGGGCTCGTCCAGCACGTAGAGCACGCCGGTGGTGCGGTTGCGCACGGCGCGCGCCAGCTGCACGCGCTGGCGTTCGCCGGTGGACAGCGTGGAGCCCGCGCGTTCGAGCGACAGGTAGCCCAGCCCCAGCTCAAGCAGCCGTCGCGCCGTATGTTGGAACGACTCGCAGATAGAGATCGCCATGGGGCGCAGGTCCGGCGCCAGCGTTTCCGGGACGCCGTCTACCCAGGTCACGGCTTCGTCGAGCGTCATCTCGCATGCCTTCGCCAGGTTTATCCCGCGCACGATCGGGCCGCGCGCCGCCGCCGACAGGCGCGTCCCTTCGCAATCCGGGCACGGCCCTTCGGTCAGGAAGCGGGCAACGCGCGCCAGGCCCTTCTCGTCCTTCGCCTTTGCCAGCGCGTTCTCCACGGTGTAGACGGCGTTGTAGTAGGTGAAGTCGAGCTCGGCGAAGTTGTCGCCCTTCTTCGCCTTGTACAGGATATGCTTTTTCTCGGCGGGGCCGTGGAAGACGATGTCGCGCTCCTCGGGCGTGAGCTCGGAAAACGGCACGTCAAGGCGTACGCCCATCTCGCCGCACACCTGCTTCATGAGGTCCCACATCAGGCTTCCCCAGGGAAGCACCGCGCCCTCGTTGATGGTTTTGCTCTCGTCGGGGACCAGCGCCGCCTCGTTCACGCGCCGTACGGTGCCGGTGCCGCCGCACGTGGGGCAGGCGCCGCCGCTGTTGAAGGCAAGGTCCTCCGCGCCGGGGCCGAAGAAGGTCTTTCCGCAGGTCGCGCACGTGATCGGCTGCTCGGCGGCCACCGACATGGAGGGCGGGGCGTAGGCGCCGCAGTGCGGGCACGGGTGGCTGCCCACGCGGCTGAACAGCAGGCGCAGGCTGTTCAGCAGCTCGGACATGGTGCCGAAGGTGCTGCGCACGCCGGGGACGCTCGGACGCTGGTGCAGCGCCAGCGCGGCGGGGACGTAGCGTACTTCGTCGACGTCGGCGCGCGCGGCTTGCCCCATGCGGCGGCGCGTGTACGTGGACAGCGCCTCCAGGTAGCGACGCGAGCCTTCCGCGTACAAAACGCCCAGGGCCAGCGAGCTTTTCCCGCTGCCCGACACGCCGCACACGCCCACCAACTGGCCTAACGGGATGTCGACGTTCACGTTCCGCAGGTTATGGACGCGCGCCCCGCGCACCTCGATATGCGTAGGGCTGGCGGGCGCAATGCTGGTTTTGCTGGTGGGCAGGTGGTTCATGGCGATGCCTTTCAGGCGACGGCGTGACGATGCCTTCCATTATAAGGCGAGCCCGGGGTGGGGATGCCGCTTCCCCGAAGTGTCCGGGGTGTGTGCTTGTTTGATTGGCGGAGGTTGGCGCTTGTACAATGGGTTTGACATCTACCGGGTCATCCAGACGAGAGGATATTCCTATGAGCAAGGTTTTGCTGGTCAACGGCAGCTCGCGGCAGGAGGGCAACACGTCGGTTGCGCTCGCCGAGGTTGCCGCCGCGCTTGAGGGGCACGGCGTTGAGACGGAAACCATGTGGCTGGGCAACAAGCCCGTCAACGACTGCATCGCCTGTGGCAAGTGCGCCGAGCTGGGCGGGAAGTGCGTCATCGCAAACGACGTGGTCAACGAGCTGATTGCCAAGGCCGCGCAGGCCGACGGCTTCGTCTTCGGCACGCCGGTGTACTATGCGCACCCCTCGGGCCGCATCCTGTGCGCGCTCGATCGCGCGTTTTACGCAGGTGGCGCAGCGTTTCGCCATAAGCCCGGCGCGGCGGTGGCCGTTGCGCGCCGCGGCGGCACCACGGCGTCGTTCGACGTGCTGAACAAGTACTTCACCTTCTGCGAGATGCCCGTCGTGTCGTCCACCTACTGGAACAACGTGCACGGACGCCTGCCGGGCGAGGCAGCGCAGGACGCGGAGGGCCTGCAGACCATGCGCAACATCGGGCAGAACATGGCGTGGCTGCTCAAGTGCATCGAAGCCGGGAAGGCCGCGGGCGTCGACGTCCCCGTTGCCGAGCGCGGCCAGATGACGAACTACATCCGCTAGCTCAGGCGGCTAGACGACGAGCTAGCTCCGCTAGTTCGCGCGGTCGGATGACGAACCGCGTCCGCTATCTCGATCGGCCAGATTGCGAACCGCATCCGCTAACTGCCTGGTTCCGCGCCGTTATTTGACGCATTCGTGAAGCGCCGGCCTTGTGCCGGCGCTTCCGTGTTAAATCCGGGAACCTCTACGTTACATTTCGGAAATCTTGGGGAAATCCGCCGCAAAATGGGCCCGTATGAAAACTGCGGCGGTCGCGGTCGCGCCGCCGCTTGCGGAAACCGAACGTGCAAGGAGGCCCTTCGTGGCTAAGGTCAACCCGAATTATCAGAAACTTCCCGGCAGCTATTTGTTCTCCGAGATCGCCCGCCGTACCGCCGCGTACTCCGAGGCGCATCCCGAGGCGAAGCTCATCAAGATGGGCATCGGCGACGTTACGCGCCCGCTGGTCCCGGCAGTCATCGAGGCGATGCACGCTGCCGTCGAGGACATGGCCAAGTCTGAGACCTTCCACGGCTATGGCCCTGAGCAGGGCTACGATTTCCTGCGCGCCGCCATCGTCAAGCGCGATTTCCACGCGCTCGGCGTCGACATCGCCGACGACGAGATCTTCATCTCCGACGGCGCAAAGTCCGACTGCGGCAACATCGGCGACATCCTGGACGTTGACAACGTGGTGGCCGTGTGCGACCCGGTGTATCCCGTGTATGTCGACTCCAACGCCATGGCCGGCCGCGCGGGCGACTACGACGAAGCCGCCGAGCGCTGGACGAACATCGTGTACATGCCCACCACCGCAGAGAACGGCTTTTGCCCGGCGCTCCCCGAGGGCCGCGCGGACGTCATCTACCTGTGCAGCCCGAACAACCCCACCGGCACGGTGCTCAACGCCGAGCAGCTGAAGGCATGGGTCGATTACGCCAACGCCAACGACGCCATCATCATGTTCGATGCCGCCTACGAGCGCTTCATCACCGAAGAGGGCGTGCCGCACTCCATCTATGAGGTTGAAGGCGCCAAGACCTGCGCCATCGAGTTCCGCTCGTTCTCCAAGACGGCGGGCTTCACCGGCGCGCGCTGCGGCTACACCGTGGTGCCCAAGGAGCTGGTCCGCGACGGCCAGAGCCTCAATGCCATGTGGAACCGTCGCCAGTGCACGAAGTTCAACGGTGCCAGCTACATCATCCAGCGCGGTGCCGCGGCCATCTACACCGAGGAAGGCGAGCGCCAGATCGAGGAGACGCTTGCGTACTACCGTAACAACGCACGCGTGATCAAGGAGGGTCTCGAGGCCGTCGGGTTCACCGTGTATGGTGCGGTGAACAGCCCGTATATCTGGTGCAAGACGCCTGAGGGCGTGGGCAGCTGGGAGTTCTTCGACAAGCTGCTGACCGAGGCTAACATCATCACCACGCCGGGCGCAGGCTTCGGCCCCTCGGGCGAGGGATACGTGCGCCTGACCGCCTTCGGCGATGCCGACGCCACGGTCGAGGCCATGGAGCGCATCCAGAAGCTCATGGGGGAGTAGAGACGGCGGGCGATCGTTTGCTGGTGCTGCAATTGCGATTGCCATAGCGTACGCGGTAGCTTTGGCGTATATAGCCGCCGTTGCGTGCATAGTTGTCGAAAAAGGGGGCCTGTGGCCCCTTTTTCGTATGCTTGGATGCGCTTGCAGGGGACACGACAACCCACCAGCGCAAGGTATATCCAGCTATATAAAGGTAACCGGTGTAAACCGGTTACCGGGCAGTGATCTACAGGGCTTAGGAGCCAAAAGGGGTCGAAAACTGTGCATTTTCTGCACAGTGAGTGAATGAGTCATTATTTGTGGCATATAACGCCACGGATGGGGAATAAGCGACGTAAGAGAATTATCTATATCGGCAGTTATTTCTCTTGTTTGCGGTTCTTGCCTGATTTGCATTCTTAGCCCACGCGGACATCAGAGCCGCGTGGGCTACCTGTTCCTATTGCTAGCAGCCCTCAGCCGCCGTTGCGCCCTATGCCTGCGGGGCGCTTGCGGGCGCCTCGCCATGCGCCGACGCAGCGCCGCCTTCGGACGCCCCGGCCTCGTCGGCATAGCTGCGCTTCTTCAACAGCATCGATACCGCCAGTGCGGCAACTGCGAGCACTAGGGTGAACGTGAAACCCCAGTGCACGCCGTTGGTGAACGCGATCGCGCTGCCTTCCGCGTTTGCCGCCTGGCCCATGCCCAACAGGCTGGTGGCGACGGCGGTGGCAACGGCGCCGAGCACCTGCTGCAGGGTGTTCATCATGGTGGAGCCGTCCGCGTTCATGCTGTGCGGCAGCGAGTTCAGGGCGCTCGTCTGGCTCGGCGACATGGCCAGCGGCACGCCGATCATCAGGATTACGTGAGCGCAAACCACATACGCGATGGGCGTTTCGGGCGTCGCCAGCAGGAACATCACCGTGCCGGCGATGGACAGGGCGAAACCGACGCGCGCCGGGATGCGGGCGCCGATGCGGTCGTACAGACCGCCGGCGATAACGGACACGATGCAATTCACCATGCCGCCGGGCAGCATGAGCATGCCGGTCATGGCAACGGGCAAAAGCATGCCGCTTTGGATGTACTGCGGCAACAGATACATGGCAGAAAGCGTGATGCCGAAGTTCAGCATCACCAACGTCACGCCTACGCGGTAGCCCTGCTGGCGGAATACGCGCACATCAAGCACGGGAGTCTCCATGTGCAGCTGGCGATACACGTACGCGGCAATGCAGACCGCGCCGATGACCAGCGCGGACACCACCTCGACGCTGGTCCATCCGTACAGGCTGGCAAGCCCGGCGCCCAGCACCACGCCGCCGAATCCCAGGCACGAGAGCACGCACGAAAGCACATCGACGCGGGGGCGCGTCAGATTGTAAGGGTTCACCAGGAACTTCGCTGCGAACACCATGGCCACGGCCAGCACCACGGCGAAGGTGAAGAAGATGAAGCGCCAGCTCAGAGCACCCAGGATAATGCCCGAGAGGGTTGGGCCGATGGCAGGGGCGAACATGATGATGAGCGCCGTCAAGCCCATGGCAGCGCCGATCTTCACCGGTGGGAACACCTCAAGTACCAGGGCGAACATCATGGGCAGCACCAGGCCGGTGCCCACGCCTTGCACCAAACGGCCCGCCAACATCACCTCGAAGCTGGGGGCGAATCCGCTGATCAGCGAGCCGACGAAGAAGGCGCCTAGCGCGAACAGCGTGAGCTTGCGCACGCTGAACCACTTCATGAGCAGGCTGGCGAAGGGCAGCACGATGCCGATGACCAGCATATATCCGATGACTACCCACTGCATGACGGCCATGTCGACGCCGAACGCCTCGGTCAGCTGCGGCAGCGCGATGTTGAGCGACGTTTCGCTGAACATACCCGTGAAACCGCCCAGATACAGGCCCATCATGGTCAAGTAGGGGTGCGCAACCTCGATGTGCGCCTTATGGGGATCAAAACCTTGCATACTGTTTCCGTACATTCCTTTCCGACTTTTGCGTAGCACCTGACCGGGCGCAAAAGAGCCCGAACAAAACAAAAAGCGGGGTCTGCAAAGGAAGCTTTCATCCTTTGCAGACCCCGCTTGCGGGCGCTGCTGACTACCACTAATTGCTTTTAGCCTAGCAGAAACTACCCTCGTTTCGTAAGCGTTGAAATTGTGGAGAAGCGAAAAGCGCCTCCCGTGGGAGGGGGGAGGCGCTTCGTTCGCGTTGCGCTTGGTGCTAGGCGAGCTCGATGGGATAGCTGGCGATGGTCTCGTAGCTGTCGTTGTCCATCAGGCTGATGGTGCCGGCGACGTTCTTCATGGCGTCGATGTCGGTAACCTTGGTGCTGTCGAAGTAACCGAAGGTCTCGGCGAACATACCGGGCTTGACGGTCTCGGTCAGGGTGAAGTCGACCATCTGGCCGTCGACGCTGAAGGTGCCATACTCGGCCATGAACAGGACGGTCTTGTCGGCGGTCTTGTTCTCAACCTTGAAGGTGTAGCCGCAGTCGTCGAGCCAATCCTGCTTCTTGTTCAGCACGGTGATGGTGCAGTTCTCATCGTCGACGAGCACCTTGTCAACGGCAACGGTGTTCTTGTCGGCGGTGGTTGCGGCCTTCGCGTCGCCCGCGGTGCTGCTGGCCTTGGCCTCGCCGCGCTCGAACGTCATGGCGTAGCCGTCGTCGGTCATCTGCAGCTTACCGTCGGTGATGGTCGCCGTGATGGGGCTGCCGTCGATGGTGAACTTGGCCTCCGTGGCGCTCTTGGCCTCCCACGTGCCATCAAGGGGCTCGCCGAACATGACGAGAGCACAGGTGCCGTCCTCGTTAACGTTCAGGCCCACGCTCATGCCGAACGCGTCGAGCATGGCGATGTCCTCAGCGGTGGCCTCTTCGCCGTCGGACACCATGCCCGCCAGCTTCCACGATCCGATGAACGCCTCTTTCGCGTCCTTGTCGTTGGTCGCGCCGCCACCGCCGCAGCCGGTCAGTGCCAAGCACAGCGTCATCGCGCATGCTACCAACGCGCATACCAATAGCTTCCTCTTCATGTCCCTCACTCCCTTTCTTGTTGATGCTCCTATGGCGAACCTTCGGTCCCTTGCCGAAGGCGTGTGCCCTGCTTACGCGCTTGCCTCAAATCAACCCGGCGGGCGCTTATCCCATCGCGCCGCCGCAGTACTCGCAGCGTCCTTGCGCATCGGGGACGGTGGTGGCGCCGCAGAACGGGCAGGTTTGCGCGGTTTTCGGCGCCGCGGCTGCCGCCGCCTGCTCGCGAACGGTCTCGCGAAGCTGCGTGAGCGCCTCGCGAATCTGCTGCGCCTGACGCTCCGCCTCGCGGTATTCCACGGAATTGCGTTCCTCGATGCGGTAGTCGTTGACCTTGAACGTGATCTCATTGAAGTACGGCGAGTTCACGTGGATGGTGACGTACACGTCGTAGTCGATGTCGTAGCGTGGCGGGTCGTAGCTTTGCGAATGACCCTCGTCGTCTTTCCAGGTGAGCTCGTTGCGGGTTTCGCGAATCTCGGTGTCGCAGCCCGTGACCTGGGAAAAGTCCATGACGTCGGGGTTTGCGTCGCGCCAACGGGAATTGCGCGTGACGATGAAGCGCTTCGCATCCTCGTCGAGCATCACCTTCATGTCGCAGCCGAGCGTGCGCGTGACGTTGAGCTCCGCCACCTTCTGCCGATTGGCCTCGCGGTACTCAAGCTGCTCGGCGATCTGCTCGACGGTGCTCGCGCGTCGGTCGCTGAAAAACGGCGACAGCTTGCCCGCGCACTCCTTGCACAGGTTGCCGTCCTCAAGCTTGCGATTGCCCAGAAGCCCAATCTCGCCGCCGCAGATGCTGCAGGTTTTCTTTTCGAACATCTTCCCGAACAGCCCCATGTCGCGCCCCCTTTCGTCGTCTCCAACTCCGTGTCTTGATAATGGCAGAAGCGGGGAAGGCGAAGAAGCGCCCTGCGGCTCGAAAAGGGGTGCAAAAGCGCACCGAACGGCTCAGGTTGCCGTTCGGGGAGCCGCAAAGGCTCGGCTATGCGCTCTATTCCTCAGATTGTTCGCCGGTGCGGCCCATGCCGGGGATGATGAGGCCGCTGGAGACCGCGTGCACGGCCAGGCGCAGGATGTTGTCGTAGCCGGTTTTCGCCAGGATCTCGGAGATGTGGCGCTTCACGGTGCCTTCGGACAGGTACAGCTCCTGCGCGATCTCCTTGCGTGTTTTCGTCTCGCACACCAGGCGCAAGATGTCGATTTCCGTTTGCGTGAGCGCCGCGGCGCCGGAAAGCGCGTTGGATTGGGGGCGAGGGAACGTGGAATAGCCCTCTATGGTGGAGCGGATGACGGCGATGAGCTCGGCCGTGCCAACGTTTTTGTACACGAAGCTGTCCACGCCGGCGGCGCGTGCCTGCTCGACGAACGTGATCTCGGGCATGCCCGTCATGATGACCACGCGCACGTCGGGGTGCGCCTCCTTGATGGCGGCGGCCGCCACGATGCCGCTGGAATCGTTTTCCGTGCACACGTCCAAAAGCGTAAGGTTTGCGTGGTGCTTCTCGACCGCGGAAAGGGCATCGGCCGCATCGGCGATGGCCGCGACGACGCGCATGTCGTCCTGCATGTCGATGGCGCACGCGAGCGAGTCGCGCAGCATGGCTTGATCTTCGGCGATGACCATGTCGATCATGGCGTCCCCCTGGGCGTAGAAGGCGGTCCTTTCATATCGCCGGAACAGCGGCGATGCCCTCTATTCTACCGTGGAACCACCGCTTCTAGCGTGAAAGGCTGGGTTGCCGTCACCTGGCAGGTGCCGCCGACCGCGCCAACGGCCTCGCGCATGCTGGGAAGCCCCGTTCCCTCGCGGAAATCGCTGGGACCCGCCAGGCCGTCGTTGGTTACACGCAGCGTGTACGAGCCGTCGCTTTCCTCGAAGGCGATGCGCACGTTGTGGGCCTGGCCGTGCTTGACGGCGTTGGTTGCAGCCTCGCGGCAGATGGTGACGAACGCCTCGGCCACGGCGGGCGCCTCGGGTAGGCGGCCGATCTGCTCGAGGCGAACCCCTACCAGCTCGAACGCGTGCACGATGGATGCCAGCTCGGTGGGCGATTGCTCGTCGTCGGCGCGCGCAAGGTCTTCCATCATGCTGCGTACCAGGTCCGTGACCTGGTCAAGCGCCTCGGGGTTGCTGCCGCCGTCCTCAAGGTAGCGGTGCAAGATGGAAAGGCGCTGGCCGATGGTGTCGTGCACGCGCGCCTTCATGTGCAGCATGGCCTCGTTGCGCGCGACCTCGCGGACGCCCGCAAGCGATTCCTCCAACTCGCGATTCGCCTGCTTAAGCAGGTCGTTCGCGCGCGATGGTGGTGTTGAGCCGCTCCTCCTCCGTGACGTCGATGGCCGTCAAGCGACGGTACGTCTTGCCGTTGACCTCGGCGGTGTCGCGCTTGAACAGGCGAACGTTGCCCTCGCCGACCTGGATGCGCACGCCTTCGGGCAGCACGTCGTTTATGGGCGCCGTGCCACGTTTCGCGATTTCGCACAGGTTTTCCCACAACATGCTGACGTCGGACTGGTCGGTGGCGAAGCCGAGCTCCATGAGGCACCACCGCATGGCGTCGTTCATGTACAGCACGCGGCCGCTTCGATCTGCCATGGCAAGGCCCTCAGGCAGGCGGTCGACGGCCTCGATGGCGGAAAGCTGCGTGATGCTGTTGCGGAACCGCCGGATGTCCAAGATCAACCCGGCGCTGACGCGGAACGTCAGGAACGCGGCGTCGGCTATGAACAGGTACGGATCGAAGGTGCCAGCAGCGTCGATGACGGGTGGCGAGCACAGGGTGAACAACACGATCTCCCAGGTCATCACCGGTTTGCGGTATCGGATGGCAAGCGCCAACCCCATGACCGCCAAGGCCAGGTTGAACCAGAGCAGCACGCTTAAGGGTAGCGCTGTTACGCGCAGGTGCAGCAGCAGGGTGCCGTGGTTGGCGTATGCCGACAGCATGGTGGCGGTTGCCAGATACAGATGCACCACCAACAGCGCCTCGTAGACGGTGTCAGCCGATACCGGGCGGGCGTTTTTGCGCGCGGCCAGGAACAGCGCGTGCAGCGTCTGCGCGGCGGTAAGCAGGAAGAACACTGCCGTAAGCGTTGCGACCACGGGGATTTTTGTGAACAGCAGCTCTTCCATCACGCCACCCCCTCGCCTTCGCTCACTTGCACCGCCAGCGTTGCGCCATCGGGTGCGATGTCAAGGGCGAAGCGGACGTTGCGGCGCTCGAGGATCCGGCGCAGCTCCTCAAGGGAGCGCGTATATCCCTCGGTCTGCGCCGACTCCTCGGCCTCCAGGGCGGCGCGCATCTCCACGACGCGGCGACGCCCGTCGCCCGACCCTTCGCCTTCGCCGGCTTCGGCCTTGTCGCTGACGAATAGCATGAGGATGGGGTTGCTCGCTGCGAACGCCGCCGCCGCGAAATCGTACAAGCAGTCGTAGAGCACGCTGACCGTGGAGGCGGGCAGCGTGCGCTTGACGTCCACGAGCGCGGCGCAGTCGATGCCCAAGGTGCGCAGGTCGGCGGCGGTTTCGTTGAACACCAGCTGAAGGCGTTCGCGGTTGAACGCCGGGTCGCTTTTCCCGGCAAGCACCAACCCACCCTTTCGTTTGCAGTACGCGATGAGCAGCTTGACCTCGGTGAGCCGCTCGCGCCGCTTCGCCAAGCTTTGCGGGTCGTTGCCGCGGGGGAGGTCGGACAGAAGCTCGTCGATGCGGCGGGTCTTGGCCGCAAGCGTCTGCTCGATTTCGTCGACCATCCCTCGTTCCTGTTGCGTGCGGTACAGCACGCTGTCGATGGCGTGGCGATGCTTCAGCAGCTCGTTGTGCGCCCGCAGGCTGTTCTGCTGCTGCTCGAGCGTTTCACGCCGATCGTCGATGGCGGTGACGTCCTCGGCCAGCAGCGCCGACCCGCCGGTAACGTTGTAGCCCCGAAACAGCGTGTGTGGGACTGCCGTGGTGCGGAAGCTCGAGATGCTCCGGCGGGGAAGGCCGGACTGCAGGAACATGGGATGCAGCGTGTCGTCGTTGTCGCTTGGGTGGAACTGCGCGGTGTGCAGCGCAACCTCGCCGGTGCGCGAAAGGATGCGCAGGTTGAACGGAAGCGCGGAGAACATGGACTCGCTCCAGTAGTATGAAGGAAGTATCCCCAGGTCAAGAGCTATCTCAAGGCAGGATATCAGCAGAATGCTGTACACGAGCGCAAGGTTGGAGCCGATCAGGAACCGCAGGATGTAAAGCACCGTGTACACCCCGAGCACGCCCACGACAAGGGCCATGGGCACGAACGCGCTGCGCAGCTGTCGGCGCGCCGCGGCGAACGAGCAGGCGAAGAACAACGCGATCTGCGCGATGATCCACCCGAGCACCACCCAATACCCCGGGCCGTACGTGTAGCTGCCCGACCACAACGGGTCGTCGAACGAGAAGCGGAACACCACGTGGTGCAGGTTGTTCGTGAGCACCAGCGCGATGAGCGCCGCGTCGATGGCCAGCACGGCCCGTTTCGCGTAACCTGTGACGGGCCTGCGGTCGAGCGCCGCGGCGCGCATGGCGCTGAACAGGCTGAACGTGCTGGTTAGCAGCATGGGCACGTAATACAGGTACCACATGATGGAAACCAGGTGGTCGTTGCCGGTTTGGTACTTCAGCGTGACGATGAGCAGCCAGGCGATGCACAGGGCGGCGTTGGCTTTCAGGTAGCGTGTGATGAGCGCGTCCGAGCAGCGCAGGTGGATGGTGAACCCCCAGGCAGCCAGCAAGGGGGCCATGGCCAGCATAAAGCCCGTCGAGCGTGATGCGCCGGTGGGCATGCCGTGCAGGCTCGGCGTGGCGAAGGAGCCCGCGGCCTGCAGCGCGGCGAGCACCAGGCCCAGCACGGCGCCTGCGATGGCGCACGCGATCAGCACATGTTTGCGGTCGACGTCCATGGCCGCCTTCCCCTTCCCGTTTGCTCTCCGTTTCGCCCCTGATAAGGAAAACCAGCCCTGACGTGGCAGTTTGCCTTTCCCTGGCGGGGAAGGGCCCGCCCTGGTGTGGCAGCCCGCCCCGATGACCCCGAAGCTTCTTCGCGCGGCGGCCGTTTCGCTGCCGCATCCCCGCTTGGGCCCCGGTCGTTTCGGCTCATTGTACGCGCTCGATCGGCTATTGTTCCCCGGATCGCAAAGTCGGGCCGCGGGTTGCTGAAATGCGGCTGAAAATGGGACAGCATGGTGCTTCTGAAACGCCCTGCTTTGGTAAGCTGTTACCAGAGGTTTTCTCCACACACGCATTCGGGAAAGGGGAAAAAGCCATGGCCCAAGAATCGGTGAACTATCAATGTCCGAACTGCATGGGGCCGCTGCGCTACAAGGGCGATAGCGGCATGCTCGAGTGCGAATTCTGCGAATCCACGTTCACGCCGGCCCAGGTCGAGGAGGCGTATGCGGCCAAGCAGCGCGAGGCCGATGAGAAGGCGGAGGCTGCGGCGGCACGTGCCGAAGCCGGCGAGCGGTCAAGCTTCGAGCGCATGGCCGACGAGGCCGCCGGGGCGTCGTCGGTGGTCACCGAGGACGTCATCGACGCCGCCGTGGCGGTGGGCGCGCAGGCCGACAGTTCCATCGCATCGTTTCTCTCGCGTGCCAGCTGGAACGAGGAGGAGCGCGCCGGCATGCGCACGTACCTGTGCTCGTCGTGCGGCGCGCAGCTGACGTCCGACGCCACCACCGCCATCCAGGAATGCCCCTACTGCGGCAACCAGGCCATGGCGCCCGGCTCGTTCGTGGACACCGCAAAGCCCGACCTGGTCATCCCATTCAAGCTGGACAAAGCAGCCGCCGAGCAGGCGCTTACCGACTACTACAAGGGCAAGAAGTTCCTTGCGAAGGAATTCGCCGCGCAGAACCGCATCGCCCATGTGCAGGGCGTGTACGTGCCGTTCTGGCTCTACGACGGATCGGCCAGCGGCGAGGGTACCTTCGAGGCGCGCAACATCCGCACCTGGCGCGAGGGCAAGTACGAGGTCACGGAAACCCACGTGTATAACGCGTGGCGCCAGGGCTCGTCGGAGTTCACGCGCATACCCGCCGACGGTTCGGCGAAGATGCCGGACGAGCATATGGACGCCATCGAGCCGTTCGACTACGACGAGCTGACCCCGTTTTCGGTGGCCTACCTGCCCGGCTATTCCGCCGAGCGCTACGACCAGGACGCCGACGACTGCCGCTACCGCGCCGTGCGCCGCATGGAGAACACGCTGGCAGATCAGCTGCGCGACACCGTCACCGGCTATGACCAGGTCGACCCGGCCACGGTGGACGCCGAGGTGTCGTTCTCCGAGATCAAGCAGGCGCTGCTGCCGGTGTGGATGCTGCACACGCGCTGGAAGGACAAGGACTTCCTGTTCGCCATGAACGGCCAGACGGGGCGCTTGGTGGGCGATCTGCCGGTGTCGCCGCTGAAGGTGGTGCTGTGGTTTTTGGGCATCTTCCTGGTGGTCGGCGCCGTCATGCTGGGCGTGGACTTCGGGTTCATCCAGTTCGACGACACCGTCACTCGCGTGGGCGTCGATGCGGGCGTGCCGCTGGTCGTGGCCGCTGGCGTGTGCCTCTACTTCTACTCGCAGATGAAGACGGCGGTGGAGCAACGGAGCGCGCATGCGTACGTGGTCAACGGCAGCTTCGACTTGACAGGCAGCGACGACACGTTCGTCACCTCGTACCAGACGCGCACGCTTGTGGAAACGGATGACGACGACAAACGGTAACCGATTTTCACCGGTCGCAACGGGCGCCGATCATCGCTTCCGTAACGGAACGGCCGGCGCCGCGGGCGATCGGGTATAACCAAGCTCAATCGAACAGGTTTTGGGATAACGAACGAACAGGCAGCATCGGAGAAGGAGGACATCATGGGTTTGATCAAAGCGGGTATCGGGGCTGCAGGCGGCGTGCTGGCCGACTCTTGGCGCGAGTACTTCTACTGCGACTCGCTTGACGCCGACGTGCTGTGCGCGAAGGGCCAGAAGCGCATCTCGGACAAGGGCCGCAGCTCGAACACCAAGGGCGAGAGCAACATCATCTCGGACGGCTCCATCATCGCGGTGAACGAGGGCCAGTTCATGATCATCGTCGAGCAGGGCGCCATCGTGGACGCCTGCGGCGAGGCGGGCGAGTTCGTGTTCGACAAGTCCACCGAGCCCAGCCTGTTCTTCGGCGAGTCCGGCACGCTCGGCGACCGCATCAAGAAGTCGTTCGAGCGCGTGGGCGCGCGTTTCTCCTTCGGCGGCGACACGGGCAAGGACCAGCGCGTGTACTTCTTCAACGCGAAGGAGATCGTGGGCAACAAGTACGGCACGGCTCAGCCGGTGCCGTTCCGCGTGGTGGACGCCAACATCGGCCTTGACGTGGACATCTCCGTGCGCTGCAACGGCGAGTACTCCTACAAGATCGTCGACCCGCTCATGTTCTACAAGAATGTCTGCGGCAACGTGGAGGAGCCCTACACGCGCGACAAGATCGACTCACAGCTGAAAAGCGAGCTTTTGACCGCGCTGCAGCCGGCGTTCGCGAAGATCAGCGCCATGGGCGTGCGTTACTCGGCCGTGCCGGCGCACACCACCGAGCTGGCCGACGCCTTGAACGAGGTGCTGTCGGAGAAGTGGGGCCAGCTGCGCGGTCTGCAGGTGGCAAGCTTCGGCGTGAACGCCATTGCGGCGTCCGAAGAGGACGAGCAGATGATCAAGGACCTGCAGAAGGCGGCGGTCATGCGCGACCCGAACATGGCGGCTGCCAACCTGGCGGCTTCGCAGGCCGACGCTATGCGCACGGCGGCCGCGAACGAGAACGGCGCCATGATGGGCTTCATGGGCATGGGCATGGCCAACGCGGTTGGCGGCATGAACCCGCAGGGCCTGTACGGCCAGGGCGGCAGCGCCCCGCAAAGCCAGTATCCCGTGGCGGCGGGCGGCGGCTTCGCGGCTCCTACCCCCGAGCCCGCTCCCGCGGCTGCGCCGGCGGCGGCACCTGCCGCAGGCGGCGATGCGTGGACGTGCTCCTGCGGCGCCTCCAACACCGGCAAGTTCTGCAGCAACTGCGGCAGCCCCAAGCCCGAGCCGCCCGCGGCAGCCGGTGAGTGGACCTGCTCGTGCGGTGCGAAGAACACCGGCAAGTTCTGCTGCAACTGCGGCAGCCCCAAGCCCGCAGGCGACGGCGGTTGGGATTGCCAGTGCGGCCAGCACAACACCGGCGCGTTCTGCAGCAACTGCGGCACGAAGCGCCCGTAAGGCGGCTTATGCGTAACGTGCGGCGGGACCCCGTTCCGCCCCTGGCGTGGGCATAGGCCCCGCCGGCAACTGAGCGCCCGGAAGGTTATTCGCTCGCCGACGCGCGACAGCAGGGCGTCGGCCCGACCCGTGCGGAAGAGCGCGATGCGCAAACTTGATGGCGGCGCCCGTATATCATGCGGGCGCCGCTTTTTGCGCGTAGGGGCTCTTCGCCAACGATGCGCCGCTCATGGCGCTTGGGCCGTGGTTGAGGCACGCTTAGAGTCCAATCGGCTACTTCGCAACGTGTAGCTTAGGGAAGGTTGCGAGCATGACGGTGCCGTGGCTGGAGCTGTTCTCGACTTCGATCGTGCCACCGTGAAGCGTCGCGATTTCCCATACCAGCGACAGGCCCAACCCTACGCCCCCGTATTCCCTGCTGCGAGATTTGTCAACGCGGAAAAACGGCTGGAACACGCTGTCTCGGTGCTGTTCGGGGATTCCGAAGCCCTCGTCTTCGATGCGGATGAGAACGCGATCGTCTTCCTCGTCGACGGTTACGTCGATCGTTGAGGCGGGACGGCTGTAGCGAATTGCATTCTCGACAAGGTTGAACATCATCCGATACATCAATGGGTCGCTGCCGTTCATCAGGCTGTTTCCGCGGCAGGCGAGGGCGATGCCCTTTTGGTCGGCGAGCGGGGCGAGGTCTGCTAGCACCTCCTCGATCAAGGGCGCGAGTTCGATCTCGTCGTTGCAGGGGATGGCGCGCAGCTCGCTCATTTCGAGCAATGTGCTCGTCATGCTCGACATTCTCTCGGTTTGCTCGCGCAGCAGCGTAAGGAGGTCGTTGGTCGCGGGCGGTACGTCAGGGTGTTCTACTGCGAATAGCTCCATTTGGGCCTGCATGAGCGCCAGCGGCGTGCGCAACTCGTGCGCGGCGTTGCCGGAGAACTGGCGTTGCGCGGCGAAACCCGCGTCAAGGCGATTTATCATGCCGTTGAACGATTCGCTGAACCTTTTGAATTCCGGAAGCACATCCTCGCTTATTTTCGAATCGGCAAGATTCCCTGGTTGCACGTGTTCGATTTGCGCGGCGAAGGCCCGTAGGGGTCTGAGTGCGCGGCCGCTTGCGAAGTATGCGAGCACGCCTCCGATAAGCGTCACCACAGCGGTAATGCACCAGCTTGTAGCGCCGAACGACTTTTGCGCGTCGCTCACTACAATCGTCAGCTCATTGCCGACGTCCTCGCTTCCTGGGTCGAATGACTTGGGAACATCCTCGTTCACGTTGCTATAAGCCGATACCTCGCTGCCGATCTCATCCATATATTGCATTCCGGAGTAGCCGACAAGGAAGTTCATCGATAGGCAGGCCGCGCAGACGAGGGCGGCCGTCATCAACGTGATGCGCCATTGCAGTGAAAGGTCCTTCATTCACTATCCTCCATCACGTAGCCTTGCCCTATGCGGTTGCTGATAGGGTCGTGCCCGAGCGATTCGCGCAGCTTCTTCCTAAGCGCCGACATATGGACCCTGGCTGAATTGCTGAAGCTGTTCGCGTTGCAGTCCCACACGTGCTCGAGGAGCTCCTCCTGGCTAACCGGTCGCCCTTGGTTGAGCATCAGGTACTCCAATATGCCCGTTTCCTTTCGAGTCAGGGAAAGGGATCGATTGTTTGCGCAAGCCTTACGAGAGCTTGTGTCAAAAGAAAGGGTTCCGCAGGTCAGCACGGTGCTGTCTTGAATAAATCGCCTGCGGGTCAGGCTTCGTATCCTGGCTGCCAGCTCTTCTAAGTGAAACGGTTTTGTCAGGTAATCGTTGGCCCCAGCGTCCAAGCCGCCTACCTTATCAGCGATGTCGCATCGTGCCGATAAGATCAGCACCTTCGTGTCGTGGTCGGTTTCCCGAAGCGTTTCAAGCACCGTCATGCCGTCCGCTTCGGGAAGGTTCAGGTCGAGCACGACCAGGTCGAAGGTTTCGATGGCGAGCAGGTCGATAGCCGTTTGCCCATCATGGCAGCAATCGACGCTATAGGCAAGATGGCGAAGGCTGCGGGCGATTGCGTCGCACAGCGCCTTTTCGTCCTCGACAACCAAAATACGCATATCGGGCCTCCGGCTCATACGTGTTGTTCCTTAACGCGGATTTTATAGCAGACATGATTACATATGCCCAAGAACGAAAGGAGTGTCAGATTGTTCAAAACAAGGAAGGCGGTATTCCAGGCGATCTTGCTGATCGTCGGGGCGGCCATGGTGGGCGTCGGCGCCCTTCGGGGTGAGGCCGACATCGTGCTCAGCAAGGCTATCAGGCTGTGTTTGGAGTGTGTTGGGATTGGGTAAGGGAAACTTCCATGCGTCGTGGCTTTTAAGCCGTTTCCGCGGGTTTGTCCAGGCGGGTGCCGCATTGCTTTCGAATATCCACCTGCCGAACCTTATCAAGGGCGGTATTTATCAGGGCGGTTCGAAAGCGGTGTGCGTACCTGGTTTGAACTGCTATTCCTGTCCAGCCGCTGCGGGTGCTTGTCCTATTGGCGCCTTTCAAGCGGTGGTCGGATCGTCGAAGTTCAGCTTCTCGTATTACGTGACCGGGTTCTTGATTTTGACGGGCGTGCTGCTGGGACGTTTCGTGTGCGGATTTTTGTGCCCGTTCGGCTGGCTGCAGGAACTGCTGCACAAGATTCCGGGCAAAAAGCTGTCCACGAGCAAGCTCAAGCCGTTGAGATACGTGAAGTACGGGGTGTTGGCGTTGACCGTAGTGCTCCTGCCCGCGGTGCTCGTGAACGACGTCGGCATGGGCGACCCGCTGTTCTGCAAGTACATCTGTCCCCAAGGCGTTCTCGAGGGTGCGATCCCGCTTTCCCTCGTCGATAGCGGCATCCGATCGGCGTTGGGGGCGTTGTTCACGTGGAAGCTTGCGGTATTGATCGCAGTTGTTGTGCTGAGCGTGCTGTTCTATCGGCCGTTTTGCAAATGGGTTTGCCCCCTTGGCGCGTTCTATGCCCTGATGAACAAGGTTTCCTTGCTGGGGATGAAGGTCGATCAGGGCAAATGCATCTCCTGCGGTACGTGCGCGAGGACTTGCAAGATGGATGTCGACGTGACGGCTTCACCGGACCACGCCGAATGCATACGCTGCGGGATGTGCGTGAACGCTTGTCCCGTTGATGCCATCAGCTATCGCTTCGGCATGTGCGTGTCATGTGGTCATCGCGCCGCGGAGGCGGATAGGCTCGAATAACGGATATCGATTGAAAAACGGAGGAATCGAAATGAGGAAGATCAAGAGTATGAATGCGAAGCTGTTGAAAATCTCGGCGGTGTTGGCCGTATTTCTGCTGGCAATCTGCCTTGCCGCGTGCTCTGCCGGCGCCGGCGGCGAGGAAAGCCCGGCAGGCACATCCGATGCTGCTGCGTTGATCGAGACGCAGCCGGGCGGAGCCGATGAGGCGGCGAAGCTGTATGAGCAGCTTATGCAGAAGGAAAACGAAGTGCTTTCGGCCGATTCGCAGCTTTGGGAGAAGCTGTTCCTTTCGGCAAGCAAGGAAAGCCCGATGATCGAGGATGGCAGCAACTATGGCGACTTCCTTTTAGCTACGCTTGAAGGCGCCAAGGATAAGTTCACGGCACAGGAGCTGGAAACGCTGAAAACCGGGGCGGAGCAGATCAAACGGATTGAGGACAAGCTTGCGGCTCTGGAGCAGGAATTCCCCGGATGCGGCAGCACGCCGGGCCAGGGCGAGAGCGTTGACGCCCAGAGCGCGGGCATGACGGCAAAAGCCGAGGGGACGGAGAAGTTCCCGAGCTTCAACGGGAAGGACCTTGACGGTAACGACGTGAGCAGCGATGAGCTGTTCTCGAACAACACCGTTACGGTTGTCAACTTCTGGTTCACTACCTGCAAGCCGTGCGTGGGCGAGCTTGGGGAATTGGAGGCGCTTAACCAGAAGCTGGCGGACAAGGGCGGCGCGGTCGTGGGCGTCAATTCCTTTACCCTTGACGGCGACAAAGCTGCGATTTCCGAGGCGAAGAGCATCTTGGAGAAAAAGGGCGTGTCTTATAAGAACATCTGGTTCGGCTCGGATAGCGAAGCCGGCAAGTTCGCTTCCAAGCTGTACTCGTATCCAACCACCTACGTGGTCGATAGCAACGGCGACATCGTGGGACAGCCCATCGTGGGTGCAATCACGTCCGGCGAGCAAGCGAAGAAGCTCGACGCGCTGGTCGACGAGGCGATTGCGAACAGCGGACGATAAAGCGGGGCGGTTACGCTGTGCTCGGCAAGGGTTGGCGACATGCGGGCAACGCGGGACTTCGGGCTCGATAGCTTTCCATGCGGCACCGAGGGAGCAAGGCATCGGCCCTGACCCGCGAAACGAAGCGCGATGCGCGAACTTGATGGCGGCGCCCGTATATCATGCGGGCGCCGCTTTTTGCGGGTAGGATAGCAAGCGGTATCGAAAGAAAGGACCCGCCATGCTCGAACCCGTTTCCCTTCGCCATGGGCGCCTGAGCGCTGTCGTCGACCCCATGGGAGCACAGCTGCTCAGCCTGCGGTTGGATGGCCGCGAGTATCTATGGCAGGGCGATCCGCGGTTTTGGGCCAGACGGGCGCCGGTTTTGTTCCCCATCGTGGGGTCGTTGCGCGATGGGCGTGCGGAATCGGCGCAGGGCCCGTGCGTGATGGGGCGCCACGGCATCGCGCGCAACTATGAGCATGCGGTGGTCGACCGCGCCGCTGATGGGTCGTCGGTCACCTTCGGGCTGCGCGATTCGGCCGAAACGCGCGCCGCGTATCCGTATAGCTTCAAGCTGAACATGACCTACGCCATCACGGGTGAGGCCACGCTTTCCCAGACGTTCCGCGTGACGAACACCGGCGACGCGACGCTGCCGTTTTGCGTGGGCGGGCATCCGGCGTTCAACGTGCCCATGGGCGATGCGGTCGACGAGGCGTTCGAGGATTACGTCCTCAAGTTCGCCCGACCCTGGAGCTGCACATTGCCGGTGATCGGTGAAGATGGCCTTATGAGCTGGGATAACGCATTTGAATGCCCGCAGGGCTCGGACACCGTGGTGCTCACGCATGCGTCGTTCGCCCACGATGCGCTGATGTTCACGGACGTTCCCGACAGCGTGCTCACGCTGCTGGGCGCGAAAAGCGGGCATGGCGTGCGCGTCGAGTTTCCGGGCTTTCCCTATATCGGCGTATGGTCTGCGGCCAACGATGCGCCATTCGTGGCGCTTGAGCCGTGGTCGGGGCACACCACCGCCCACGATGAGGACGACGTGTTCGAGCACAAAGCCGGCATGACGCTGCTTGCCCCAGGAGAAACCGACGAGCGCACGTTCCATATCACGCTGTTCTAGCTTGTCCTCGCTTCAAGGTCGATCCGCTGCTTGTATAAGAGACTCACGAGTATCATACCCATAAGCATCTTATACAGAGCTCATCGCGCAGCAGCGCCCCGAGTGCAACGGCGAACGACGCTGCCGATAACGTCGCCGCGACGGCTGTCGCTGCCGCAAGACGCCGCAACCGCTAAAGAGCTGAGCCCTCAGCGACGTTCGCGTTTCGGGCGCTCGCGCCTTCGATTCCCCCGGCCCCCAAATGCCATGGAATAATGATAGTTGTTGCGTTTCATTTTTCGCCAAGCTGGTCATAACCCCATATAAAACGGTTATAGCGGCTCAAAACTAATCGTAATCAAGCAGATGAATAGGGGGTGACACATCACGCTTGACGCAAGCGATAGCGTTGCGCTAAAGTACCCCAAAGCTAGATTTTGAGCGGCGGCTTCCGCCGATTATGGGAAAAGTGAGGGGATTGCTGTGAGTCACGCCGGAGCGGAACCAGCTCGGCGGCAACAAAGCGTGGGGTTGACCAATTCTCAACTGAGGATTCTCGGTTATATCGCCTCGTGCGGTGCGCAGGGTTGCTCCGACACCAAAAACGCCATTGCGGAAAAGCTCGGCGTGTGCCCGAAGACGGTCGATCGCGCCGTTCGCCGCATGCGCGACGACGGGCTGATCGTCTCGACGGCGCGTTTCGATGAACACGGTTCCCAGCTCGGCAACGTGTACTTCATCGGAGCCGGTTCAAAGCAATAGATTGAAGTTGTTCCCAAGCCGCCGACGGCTCAGCGCGTCGGCGGCTTTTCGTTGGGGTCATACGGAAGCGGGACGTATCGGTCGATGATTGGGGGGCGAACATGAACGACGATCTGAAAGCCGGATCGGAGCAGGGAGATGCTTCGTCTTCCTTTGACTTCGCCGGCGTCGCGGATCGCGAGGAGCGCGAACGGCTGCTCATGGAGGAGCTGCGTCGGACGCAGCGCGCGCTCGCCGAGGCGGAGAACGAAATCAAGCAGAAACAGCGCGCCCTTGCCGAACGCGCCTTCGAGCAGGAAGCGGCCGATGCTCGCGATCTTTTGTACGCTGCCTGCTGGACTGCCGATTTCGATGACGAAGGCAACCCCATGGGATTCTGGTTTTCCGACGGGTGCCGTCGCGTCCTCGGCTTCGAAAGCGAGGACGACTTCCCCGAAAACGGCGAGAACCCGGACAGGTTCATCGCCCCCGACGATCTTGCTCGCATCAACAACGAGTTTCGCATCGCCGCAACGGAGGGAGGCCCGTACGACGTCAACTACTGCGTGCGGCGCAAGGACGGCAAGCGCATGTGGGTCCGCGCCGCCGCGAAGTTCCGGCGCGACGAACAGGGCATCGCGCGCTCATGCATGGGCGTGCTCGTGGACATCGACGATGCGGTCAAGAACCAGGCGCGCCAGCAGCAGGCCCTTGAGCAGGCTCTCGAGCGCGCGGACCACGCAAGCAAGGTGAAGACCGACTTCCTCCACCGAATGAGCCATGACATGAGGACCCCCTTGAACTGCATCCTGGGGCTTTTGGAGCTCTGTGAACGCAACCGTGACGACGAGGCCCTACTGTGGGAGAGCCACGGCAAGATGAGGACAGCGGCCAGGCACCTGCTTTCCCTTATCGACGACACGCTTCAGGCCAGCAAACTCGGTGAGGGCGAGCTTGCCCTTGTGCGCGAGCCTGTCGACTTTGCGCATTTGCAGGCCGATGTCGACGACATCATGCAGCTGCTCGCCGCCGAGGCGGGCGTGATCATGGAGGGCCGCCAGGAGGAGGATAGCATCGCGTATCGATATGTCCTCGGCAGTGAGCTGTACCTGCGTCAGATCTTCCTGAACATCTACAGCAACTGCATCAAGTACAACCGCCCCGGAGGCAAAGTGATAACGCATGTGACCTCAAGCGAGCTGCCCGATGGCAAGGTTTTGCTCTGTTGGGAGATCACCGATACCGGCATCGGCATGAGCCCGGAGTTCCTGAAGCGCGTGTTCGAGCCTTTTGCGCGCGAGTCGAGTGTGGCGGGCACCGTCGGCGGCACGGGCTTGGGCATGCCCATCGTCAAACAGCTCATCGAGCTGATGGGCGGCTCCATCGATATCTCCAGCGAGCTGAACGAGGGGTCCACGTTCGTGATCTCCATCCCGTTCGACCTGGCTCCGGCACCGCGCGAAACCGAGCAGGCAGCGAACGGATCCGCTCTGCAAGGCCGCCGCTTGCTGCTGGTTGAAGACAATGACCTGAACGCCGAAATCGCCGCAACGATTCTGGAGGGCGACGGTGCATACGTGTCGATCGCCGGCGACGGCGCGCAGGCGTTGGAGGCGTTTGCCGCAAACCCCGCCGGAACCTTCGATGTCATCCTCATGGACGTGGTGATGCCGAAGATGGACGGTTTGGCAGCTACCAGGGCAATACGCGCCCTCGACCGCTCCGATGCCGCAAGCATCCCCATCATCGCGATGACGGGCAACGCCTTCCAAGAGGATGTGCGGGACTGCTTGGAAGCCGGAATGAACGCCCACATGGCCAAGCCGATCGACGTGGCGAAGGCGGAGCGCATCATCGCTGCGGCGATGAATGGGGGTCCGGACAGCGTCCGGCAATAGCCGCCAGACGGTAGCGCTGACCTTCTCCAAACCCAAAAGGCCCGCGAGCTGCTCGGTTTTCCGAGCGCTCGCGGGCCTTCGTCCGCTTACTGCTCCTGCGCCATGCGGCGGTAGTGGTCGAAGCGGCGTCGGGCGTCTTCTTTGCCCTGCTCAAACAGCCTTTCGGCCTCTTCGGGGAACGACTTGGTCAGCAAGGCGAAGCGGTTCTCGCCGGCGACGAAGTCCAGGTAGTCCATGGTGGGCTCCTTGGAGTCAAGCGTCATGGGGTTCTCCTTGCGCGGGTCGTAGTGGTACAGCGACCAGTAACCGCTTTCCACGGCTCGCTTCATCTCGCCCTGGACGTCGTGCATGCCGCACTTCAAGCCGTGCGAGGTGCAAGGCGCGTAGGCGATGATCACGGACGGGCCTTCGTACTCCTCGGCTTCTTTCAGCACTTTGACCAGCTGGTTGTAGTTGGCGCCCATGGCCACCTGCGCCACGTAAACGTTGCCGTAGCTCATGAGGATGGCGCCCAGGTCCTTCTTGCCGGTCTTCTTACCGCTGGCCGCGAACTGCGCCACGGCGCCCGCCGGCGTTGCCTTGGAGCTTTGGCCGCCGGTGTTGGAGTACACCTCGGTGTCCACCACCAGCACGTTGACGTTGGCGCCGCTGGCAACCACATGGTCCAGGCCGCCGAAGCCGATGTCGTAGGCCCAGCCGTCGCCGCCGAACATCCAGAACGTCTTCTTCGCCAGCTGGTCCTTGAACTTGAGCACCTCCTGGCACACTTCCTTCGCGCTGTTGGTCAGCTTGTCCATGGAAGCCTGCGCGCATGCCACCAGGGCATCTGCGGCCTTGCGCGATGCGTCGAAGTCGTCGAACGCGGCAAGGTAGTCCTCGCAGGCGGCCTTCATGGCGTTCATGACGGCGGCGTCGGGCGTGTCGCCCGCGTCGGCCTTCGGCTTCTCCAGCCCGTGCGTCAGGGCGCGGGATAGCTTCTCCACGCGCGCCTTCTCCACCGCGCGCTGTTGCACGGAACCCAGGAACAGGCCCAGCGAAAGCTCGGCGTTGTTCTCGAACAGGCTGTTGGTCCAGGCGGGGCCGAAGCCGCGCTTGTTCACCGTGTAGGGGATGCCGGGGAAGGGCGAGCCCCATGCCTGCGAGCAGCCCGTCGCGTTCGCCCAGTACACGCGGTCGCCGAACAGCTGGGTGAGCAGCTTGGCGTAGGGCGTCTCGCCGCAGCCTGCGCAAGCGGCGGAGAACTCCAGCAGCGGCTGCTTGAACTGCGAGCCCTTCACCGTGTAGGGGTCGAACGCGCCGTCCTTGTCGGAGATGGTCAGGCCGAAGTCCCACAGCTTGCGGGCCTGGTCGGTGAGCTTGGCCGGCTGCATGTCCAGCGCGCCTGCTGGGCACACGTCGGCGCAGCTGCCGCAGCTGGTGCAGTCGAACTGGCTGACCTGGATGGCGTAGCGCGTGCCCTCGGGCAGCTTCTTGCCGCCCTTGAGCGCGACCGTCGCGAACCCTTCGGGGGCGTTTTGCGCCTCGTCCTGGTCGAGCAGGTAGGGGCGGATGGCGGCGTGGGGGCACACGAAGGCGCAGCGGTTGCACTGGATGCACGCTTCGGCGTTCCACGCGGGCGTCTTCACGGCGATGCCGCGCTTCTCGTAGGCGGTCAGGCCCATGTCGATGACGCCGTCCTCGTAGCCGGCGAAGGCGCTGACGGGCAGGTCGTCGCCCTTCTGCGCGTTGACGGGCCGCAGGATGTTCTCGACCACTGCGGGCACGTCGGCTTCGGCTGCGCTCTCGTCGAGCGGGGCGTCGGCCCAGCTGGCGGGCACGGCGACCTTCACGCACTTCTGCGCGCCCTCCTCGATGGCGGCCACGTTCTTGGCCACCACGGCGTCACCCTTGCGCGCATAGGACTTGCGGGCTGCGTCCTTCATGTAGTCGAGCGCCTCTTCAACGGGCATCAGGCCCGCGATCTGGAAGAACGCCGCCTGCAGCACGGTGTTGATGTGGCTGCCCAGGCCCACGCGCTGCGCAACCTCCACCGCGTCCACGGTGAACAGGCGGATGCCGTTTTGCGCGATGTAGCGTTTCATCTTGCCGGGCAGGTTGGCGTCAAGCTCCTCGGGCGTCCAGCTGGTGTTGAGCAGGAAGGTTCCGCCGGGCTTCACTTCCTGCACCATGTCGTACTGGCGCACGTAGCTTTGGTTGTGGCAGGCCACGAAGTCCGCGCGCTTCACATAGTAGGTGCTGCGGATGGGCTTCTTCGAAAGGCGCAGGTGGGACTTGGTCACGCCGAAGGACTTCTTGGAGTCGTACTCGAAGTATGCCTGCGCGTACATATCGGCGCAGTCGCCCAGGATGCGGATGGTGTTGTGGTTCGCGCCCACGGTGCCGTCGCCGCCCAGGCCCCAGAACTTGCAGCTGTAGGTATCGCCGTCCTCGAAGTCCTCGAGCGGGCGCACGGGAAGCGACAGGTTCGTCACGTCGTCGTTGATGCCGATGGTGAAGCCGCGCTTGGGCTCGGCTGCTGCAAGGTTGTCGAACACGGCCACGATCTGGGCGGTGTCGGTGTCCTTGGACGACAGCCCGTAGCGGCCGCCGATGACGGTCACCTTGCCAGCGCGGTCGCTGTTGGCGATGACGCTGGAAACGTCCAGGAACAGCGGCTCGCCGGCAGAGCCCATGCACTTGCAGCGGTCGAGCACCGCGATGCGCTGCACGGTTTCGGGCAGGGCGCCCAGGAAGTGCTTCGCCGAGAACGGGCGGTACAGGTGCACCTGCAAAAAGCCGTAGCGCTTGTCTGTGCCGTCGGCCTGCGCGCGGGCGTTCAGATAGTCGCACGCCTCCTGGGCGGTTCCCGACACGCTGCCCATGGCCACCACCACGTCGGTGGCGTCGGCAGCGCCGTAATAGTCGAACACGTGGTACTCGCGGCCGGTCACGCCGGCAACCTGCGCCATGACGTCCTCGACCACGTCGGCCAGCTGGTCGTACGCGGTGTTGTTCGCCTCGCGCACCTGGAAGTACACGTCGCCGTTTTGCACGGTGGCGCGCAGCATGGGGTGCTCGGGGTTCAAGGCGCGCGCACGGAAGCGGTCGAGCGCCTCGGCGTCCATGAGCGCGGTCAGCTTCTTGGTGTCGGGCATGTCGATGCGCGACAGCTCATGGGAGGTGCGGAAGCCGTCGAAGAAGTGCATGAACGGGATGCTTCCCTTCACAGCGGCAAGGTGCGCCACGGCGGCCATGTCGGCGGCTTCCTGGACGCTTCCCGAGCTGAGCTGGGCGAAGCCGGTGTCGCGGCACGCCATGACGTCGGAGTGGTCGCCGAAGATGCTCATGGCGTGGGTGCCTACGGTGCGGCTGGCAACGTGAAGAACGCCTGGCAGCCGCTCGCCGGCGATGCGGTAGAGCACGGGCACCATGAGCATGAGGCCCTGGCTGGAGGTGAAGCTGGTGCCCAGGCCGCCGGCCTGCAGCACGCCGTGGATGGCGGCGATGGCGCCGGCCTCGGACTGCATCTCGGTCAGCTGCACGCGCTGGCCGAACATGTTCAGACGGCCCTGGGCGCTCCAGCGGTCGGTGTGCTCGGCCATGGGCGAGGACGGCGTGATGGGGTAGATGGCCGCCACCTCGGTGAAGTCGTAGGCAACGTGGGCCGCAGCCTGGTTGCCGTCGACGGTTACATAGTTGCTCATTGTGAAGCCCCTCTCCGCAACGATGATTTGAAAACGCGAGCGGGGGCGCGCTAAACGGCCCCCGCGGAATGTCGGTATATGGAAGCTGCTACTTCTTCACCAGGTTCTGAAGGCCCAGCTCCTCGACGGCGGCTTCCCTCATCTTGTACTTGAGGATCTTGCCGGCGGCGTTCATGGGGTAGGACTCCACGAACTTGATGTAGCGGGGCACCTTGTGGCGCGCGATGTTGCTCATCATGAACTCGCGGATCTCGGGCTCGGTCATGGTCTCGCCGTCCTTGAGGATGATGCAGGCCAGTGCCTCCTCGCCGTACTTCGCGTCGGGCACGCCCACCACCTGGCAGTCGCTGACCTTGGGGTGCGTGATGACGAAGTCCTCGATCTCCTTCGGGTAGATGTTCTCGCCGCCGCGGATGATCATGTCCTTCAGGCGGCCGGTGGCCACGAAGCAGCCGCGCTCGTCGCGCATGAGCAGGTCGCCGGAGTGCAGCCAACCGTTCTCGTCCACCGTCTTGAAGGTGGCGTCGGGCATTTTGTAGTAGCCCTTCATGATGTTGTAGCCGCGCGAGCAGAACTCGCCGATCTGGCCGTCAGGCAGCTCCTCGCCGGTTTCAGGGTCGATGATCTTGCACTGCACGTGCGGGAACGCGTAGCCGACGGTCTCGGTGCGCAGGTCGAGCGGGTCGGTCCAGGCGCTCATGGTGGAGCCCGGGGCCGATTCGGTCTGGCCGTACACCGACACGATGCCGGTCATGTTCATCTCGTCGGGCTGCGCGGCGCGCTTCATGAGCTCAGGCGGGCAGCCGGCGCCGGCCATGATGCCGGTGCGCATGTGGCTGAAGTCGGTCTTGCGATAGTCGGCATGGTTGAACATGGCGATGAACATGGTGGGCACGCCGTTGAACGCGGTGACCTTCTCCTGCGTGATGCAGTGCAGCGACGCCTTCGCGCTGAAGTAGGGCATGGGGCACATGGTGGCGCCGTGGGTCATGGACGACGTCATGGACAGCGTCATGCCGAAGCAGTGGAACATGGGCACGTGGATCATGAAGCGGTCCGCGGTGGAAAGGCCCATGCGGTCGCCGATGCACTTGCCGTCGTTGACCACGTTGCGGTGCGTGAGCATGACGCCCTTGGGGAAGCCCGTGGTGCCGGAGGTGTATTGCATGTTGCACACGTCATCGGGGCGCACCTCGGCGGCCATGCGCTGGATCTTCTCAAGCGGCACCAGCTCGGAGCGCTCCATGGCCTGCTCGAAGTTCAGGCAGCCGGGCATGTCGAAGCCGACGGTGATGACGTTGCGCAGGAAGGGAAGGCGCTTGCAGTGCAGCTGGTCGCCGGGCTTGGTGTCGGCGATCTCGGGGCACAGGTCGTTGATGATCTGGCGGTAGTTGGAGTCAAGCGCGCTGTCGATCATGACCAGCGTGTGCGTGTCGGACTGGCGCAGCAGGTACTCGGCCTCGTGGATCTTGTAAGCGGTGTTCACCGTGACCAACACGGCGCCGATCTTCGTGGCGGCCCAAAACGTGATGTACCAGGCAGGTACGTTGGTGGCCCAGATGGCAACCTTGCTGCCGGGCTTGACGCCCATCGACACGAGCGCGCGGGCGAACGTGTCCACGTCGTCGCGGAACTCCTCGTAGGTGCGCGTGTAGTCCAGCGTGGTGTACTTAAAGCAGTACTGGTCGGGGAAGCACTCGACCATCTTGTCGAGCACCTGAGGGAAGGTCAGGTCGATGAGCTCGTCCTTCTTCCACACGTACTCGCCGGTGCCGTCGTGGTTGAGGTAGAGCGTGCGGCGCTTGCCGCGGGTGTCCTCGAACTGCTCCATGTAGTTGACATAATGGGGGAAGATGACCTCCATGTCGGTGAGGTCGGCCATCCACGCGGGGTCCCACTCAAGCGACACGAAGCCGTCGTAGTCGATGGAGGACAGCGCGCGCACCACCTCGTCGATGGGCAGGGTGCCTTCGCCCACCAGGTTGAAGGAGCCGTCGTCGTCGGAGTCGCGCATGTGCACGTGCTTGACGTAGGCGCCCAGGTTCTTGATAGTGGTCGCCGGGCTTTCGCCGCCCACGCGGTAGACGTTGTGGACGTCCCACAGGGCGCCTAGGTAGTCGCTGGCGTAGCGGTCCATGATGTCGGTTAGGCGCGAGGTGCTGGAGAAGATGCCGCTGGATTCGATCAGCAGCACCACGCCGTGTTCCTCGGCGTAAGGGACCAGCTGGGAAAGCGCTGCGTGGATGGCGTCCTCGTCGTCGTGCTGCACGACGACGCACACCATGCCCACGCTGGCGGCCTGAGCCAGGTCGATGAGATCTTTCGCGTCCTGAACCTGCTGCTCGCCGGCCGAGATGTCGACCGAGGAGTCGAACGCGGGGATGGAAAGACCCTTGTCGCGCAGGGCGCGGGCCGTTGCCTGCGTGTTGTAGCGGTCAAGCGGGCCGCCCTTGCCGGTGAACGCCGCGTTGGTGATGGGGTTGTGGATCTCGATGCCCGAGAAATCCATTTCAAGGGCGGTGCTTACGAGCTCGTCCCAGGAGTGGTCAGCCCAGCCGCGGGTGGAAAAGGAAAGCTTCATTAGTTCTGCTCCTCGTAGGCGATCTTGTTGAGCGCGTTGATGTACGCGCGGATGCTGGACTCGACGATGTCGGTGGAGATGCCGCGGCCGGAATACACCTTGCCGTCGGCGATCAGCTTCACGACCGATTCGCCCATGGCCTCGCGGCCCTCGGTGACGGCCTGGATGCTGAAGTCGTCAAGCTCGTAGTGCTTGCCCACGACCGATTCGATGGACTTGAACGAGGAGTCGATGGGGCCGTCGCCCAGGGACACGGCCTCGATGAGCTCGCCGTTCTTACACAGCGAGATGTGCGAGGTGGCCTTGAAGCTCAGACCGGAGTTGATGACGTAGCCGTCCAGGGTGTAGGTGGGCGGCACCTGCAGCGCGGCGGAGGCCACGATGGCGTCCAGCTCGGTGGCGCTCACGCGCTCCTTGCTGGCGGCGATCTTCTTGAAGGCCTCGAACACGGCTTCAGCGTCCTCGTCGGACAGGCTGTAGCCCAGACGCTCGACGTACTGCATGACGGTGGCCTGGTCGTCGCCGGCGGTGAGCACCACGCCCTCGACGGCCTCGGAGACGGTGCCGGTGAACAGGGACGCCTTGGAACGGTCGTCGCAGCACAGGCGGGAGATCTGGTTCATGGCGCGCTTGAGCTCGGTCACGCGCACCTTGCTCTGGGCGCCCAGGGCGTCTGCCTTGGCGGCAAGGATGCGGGCCACGTTGTCGAGCGCGACGACGCCCATGGGGTAGGACGTGGCCTTGACGATGGAGGCGCCGGCCATGACGCCGGCCACGGCGCAGGCATCGGCCATATTAAGGTTGTTGCAGCACGAGATGCCCAGATCGATGCCCTTGAGCTGGGGTGCGGCCTGGTACAGGTCGGCGATGAACTGGGCGAACTCCTCGGGGAGCATGGAACCCGCCGCGTCGCAGACGGTGACCGTCTTGGCGCCGGCGGCGACTACGGCGTCGATGACGCGGGCCAGGTAGGCCACGTCGGTGCGGGTGGCGTCGATGGCCACGAACTCGACGTCGTCGGTGAGCTGGGCACACTTCGCCACCGCCTCTGCGGCGTCGGCGATCAGCGTGTCGGCCTTCTTGCGCTGGATGTACTCCATGCAGGAGGGGCTGACGGCAGCTTCCACCTGCAGACGGACGTGCTTCGCGCCCTTCGCGGCGTTCCAAACGGCCTGGATGCTGTCGTCGTCCATCTTCACCGGCACGGCAAGCGTGCTGTTCTTCACCAGGGAGGCGATGGACTTGATTCGCAAGCTGTCTACCTTGGAGGATTCGATGCCCTCGACCTCGATGGAGCCCACGCCGATACGGTCTAGGATCTTCACGATTTCTAGCTTTTCCTTAAAGGATAGGGAAAGCGCCTTGGAGGCGATTGCCTCCCTCATCGTGATGTCGCTGACACGTATGTCTCTCATGTGTGACTCCTGACCTACTATGCGAACGTGTTCTTCTTTGAAGATGCTGCTCAGCGGTTGATCGCAGCACCCGCAGGTGGCCGAACGCCTGCCAAATGCTAAGAAGATAGGTTATCGCAACTTATAACGTATCAAGCTGTATAACTACGGCATTGTCGTAAATTAATCCAGAGTTAATACAGCAGCGCGGATGTGACCGCAGGTGGTATCCACAGATTGCGAAAAGTATGGGTGCGTGGGGCGAAGAGGGGCGGAGCGTAAGGGGTGCGAGGGCGCGACAACGGGGAGTTGTAGGAATGCCTGAGCATCGGGTTTAGGCTGAGGACCACTCTTCGCCGTAGTGCGTTCGCTTTCTACAGAAAGGTGTGTTGACGTGGTGTTTCTTAACTATCGGGAGGGTTTGCCGCATGCCTGCATCGTCCTTGAGCGACTTGGCGCAACCGATGGTAGGGGGCCTGCCATGGGGAGGGGCGGACACCCCTTGACATACGGTTTTTCGCGTGATATTTTTCATATCGGCAAAATCCTCGAAAGGTGATGACGCAAAGCTATAGGGCCTGAAATGGCAGCCAGTTGCACAGTTCCCCTTTCGGGGAGCCACTGCAGCTGGCTGCTTTTTATTTCTCCAGTTCGGCTTGCAGGTTTTGCTCGCCTTGCGTTGTTGGCGAGCGGGGGTCATAAGCATTGGAACGCGAACTTATGGAGAAGGACTATGACGACTGAGACGACCGCTGAGACCACGACCGAGATCGACGACGACATCACGCTTGCGGACGGCAAGCGCACGCTGACGAACTCGCAGCTGCTTATCCTGGGCTTTATCGCCTCCTACGGCGCGGCGGGTTGCTCCGAGTCCAAGCGTGATATCGCCGAAGCGCTGCAGGTCAGCCTGAAGACCGTCGACCGCGCCATCCTGCGCCTGCGCAAGGAGGGCTTCATCATCTCGGTTGCCCGCTATGCGGAAAACGGCATGCGCCTGAGCAACACCTACCACGTGCCCACGCCGGAGACGAAAGGCGAGCAGCTGCACGCGATCGCCGGCTAAGACGAGCCCTAGCGGACAGGGCGCGTTGCGACGTAGTTACAAATATAGTGGGGTTTTACGGACGGCTTCTCGTCCCTGAAAGCGAAGAGCCTGATTCCAGATGAGAATCAGGCTCTTCGTGTTTTACGATTCGGTTCCCCGAATACGAAAAGACCCGCGGGCTTGCTCGGTCTCCCAAGTGCCCGCGGGCCTTTATGTCGCCGGTCCCGCGAAGCGCTTGGGCTTTGCGGGACCGCGCGTTTTAAGCGTGTGCTAGAAGCGCAGGCTGAGGCAGGACAGGCCGCCGTCGATCTTGCGGTACTCGGAGGTGTCCACCACCAGCGTCTTGTAGCCCAGGTCCTGGACGGCCTTGAGCACGGTGGGGTAGCCCTCGGCCACGATGACGGTGCCGTTGACCCAGATGCAGTTCGCGCCGTAGGCCTCGTCCTCGGGCACGACCACCTTGTTGTACTTGGCGAAGTCGGGCTTGTCGATGAACTCGCCGGACACCAGCATGTTGTTGTCCTCGATGTAGTTCACGCCGGTCTTGAGGTGCAGGACCTCCTCCAGCGGGACCTCGGAGCCCTCCAGGCCCCAACCGGCCAGGATCTCGCAGAACTGGCGGATGCCCTCTTCGTTGGTGCGGGCGGAGCGGCCCACGTAGAAGTGGTCGCCCACCATCATGACGTCGCCGCCGTCAAGGGTGCCGGGGGCGACGATATGCTTGACGTGCTCATCGTCGAAGAAGCGACGGACCACGGGCTCGATCTCGTCCTTCTCACCGTTACGGCTGGCAGCGCCGGGGTTGGTGATGATGGCGCCGCAGCGGGTGATGACGGCCGGGTCCTCGACGAAGCAGCTGTCCGGAAACTGCTCGAGCGCAGGCAGGACGGTGACGTCGACGCCGCACTGCTCGAGGGCATGCTCGTAGTCGTAGTGCTCCTCGATGGCGCGCTCGTAGATGGGCTGGCCCAGCTCGGGTGCGCTGGTGATGCCGTCGCACAGCGACTTACCAGGGCGGCGGATGATGACATGGTTGAACTTCGTCATGCTTCTCTCTCCTTGGGTGCATGGTTGCCGGCGCGCATTGCAGCTGCTTGTCGCGCGGCACGTTCGTAGGGATAAAAGATAGCTGCCTCCTTGGGCATTATAGCCCCGAAGCCGGCGAAACGAGCCGGAAACAAAGTGTTGCCCGCGGCGGACTTAATGTCGGGGTGTGGACCCGCAGGTCAGCGGGCTATTCGACCGCGGTTTCGCTTGGCGGGCTTTCCCGATGCGGGGCTTTCGCCACTCGAAGATCCACCGGCTGCGGAGTCGGCCACGGCCGCTTCGCCGCCCTTGTCGCCGAGCTGGGTTGCCACGATGGCGGCGAAGATGAACGCGAAGCCCACCGCCATGCGGGCTGTGAGCACCTCGCCGAAGAACGCCACGCTGAACAGCGCGCAAAATACGCTTTCAAGCGAGCAGAGCAGGCCCGCCTCGGAGGGCGACAGGTGGGCCTGCGCCGTGTTCTGAGCCACGGCGCCGAAGGCCGCCGAGAGCATGGCGACGTAGGTCATGGCGCCGATGAACTCGGGCGTTGCCACCTGCGCCGCCGTGGGCATGGGTTGCGTGACCAGGGCAAGCAACAGGGCCAGGATACCCGCAGTGAACTGCTGGATGACGGTGATGGTCAGGACGTCGTTGTCGCGCATGACCAGGCCGATGATCACGATCTCGGCGCCGTAGAGGAATGCCGAGGCGATGCTGACGCCGTCTCCCAAGCTGACGGAGAAGCCCTCGGTCAGCGACACCAGCCCGATGCCGACGGTGCAGATAGCCGCCGCGATAAGGGTCTTCGCGGGCGGGCGACGGCGGGAGACAGCCCACCAGATAAACGGCACGGTCAGGCAATAGCATGCGCTCAAAAAGGCGTTCTTCGAGGGCGTGGTCAGGCCAAGGCCCAGAAACTGCGTCCAGAAGCCCACGAACGTGGCAACGCCGATGATCAGGCCCGCCTTCAGCGTTTTACGGCAGAAATTGCGCTTGAGGTGGGGAAACAAGAGGATGACCAACACGATGCCCGCCCCAAGGAAGCGGATGGAGGTGAACCATGTGGCGCCCACGGTGCCGATGGCGCTTTTACCGATCACGAAGCCCAGGCCCCAAACGGCAGCAGCCGTCATAAGGATGAGGCGATATACGTTCAGCGGGTACTGCTTGTCGGGGACGCCCATGATTGCTCACGCTCCTGGCTACTCGGAGAAACGATACGGTTAGTGCAACGGGACTAGGATGTCGGCTGCCTCTTCAAGCGAATGCGCGAAATGAATGCCCCGCTGCCTGCGCGGCGAGGAAAGCCCCATATCGACCATTCGATTGAGAAGCGCGCGCAGATCATCGTAGAAACCGTTCAAGTTGAACAGTATGCACGGCGCATCCAACTGTGCAAGGGCTACGAGGGAAATGACCTCCGAAACCTCCTCCAATGTCCCCGTCCCCCCGGCATGGGGAGCACGGGCATCGTGCGGTTTCGGCGCTTTCGGTGACGGATTAACAGATGTGAGACGGCTATTGCGCGCGAACGAGGTTTTGATAGCCGGTGCCCCAGGTTGCCATGCTTTCGATGATAGGGCGCATGGTGTCGCCCAGATCGCTCAAAGCGTATTCGGTATGCGGCGGGATCTCAGGGAACACGGTGCGCGTGATCAGGCCGTCCTTCTCCAGCGCGCGCAGATTATCCGTAAGCACCTTCTCGCTGATGCCGGGAATGGCTCGTCGCAGTTCGCTGAAACGGAAGGGTTTGTCCATGAGCTGCTGGATGATGAAGATCTTCCATTTGTTGCCGATGAGCATAAGCGTGGTGGCAACGGGACAGGGCGGCAGTTCTTCCTTGGTGAGCACGAGCGTTTCCTTTCGCGCAGGTCAAAGCCTACTTACATAAAGGTTGGTACCTAATAGATTAGTGGCTACTTCCGGATTCGACGGTTGTTTTGGACAATCATTATAGACGCCCGCCAAGGAGGCGTCACGAATCAGGAGGAGAAGAAAATGAGCAATCTGGACAACGTCGTTTCCGGCGCTTGCGGCACCGCCTGCGGCTCCGCCGACCCCAAGGCCGCCCCGGCTTGCGGCTCTGCCGATCCCGCGCCCGCTTGCGGTTCTGCCGACCCGGCGCCCGCCTGCGGCAGCGCCGATCCCGCGCCCGCTTGCGGCACGAAGGATCCCGAATAGCGCAATCGGGCTCCTGGGCGCACTTGCGCGAAGGGCGCAGCTGGGGTCCAACCGCCCCGGCCGCGCCCTGCTGCGCGGCGCTTGCGGCAGGCGATCAGCCCGGCTCATCCGCACACCCTGTGATGCGCGGACAAGCCGGGCCCATTGACCGGACCGCAGCAGGCCCGCACGTAGACTCTGATGGAAACCGCTCCGTAATCCCCGTCGAAAGGCCAGATCATGAACCTGAAAACCTGTCTTGAGAAGCTCAAGCTCATCGGCACGCTCGATTTTGCGAACGTGGCCGAGGACGGGTCGCCCCAGGTGCGCTGCATCAGCGCGCTGCATTATGAGCCCGATGCCGTGTACTTCCTCACCTCGCGCGGCAAGCCGTTCGCACGCGATCTTGCCCGTGATGGGCGCGTGCAGGCCGTGGGGCGCACGCGCTTCAACGAGATGCTGCGGCTGTCGGGTACCGCACGGGAGGTTGCGGGTGCCGAGGGCGTGCGCATTTGCGACCTCATCTATGTCGAGCAGCCCTATCTAGCAAACGTTTACCCTGGTCAAACGCGCGATATCAACGTGATTTTCGAAATCTGCGACGTGTCCATCGAGTACTTCAACCTAGGCGTGCACCCGATCTTTCGCGAAACCTATCGCTTGGATGGGAATGTGGCGCAGGCTCGCGGCTATCGCATCACCGACGCGTGCATCGGCTGCGGGACGTGCCAAGGCGTGTGCCCGCAGGGGGTCATTGAGGAAGGCGAACCCGGCGAGCCGTTCCGCATCCGTGCGCAGAACTGCCTGCATTGCGGCGCGTGCTTCGAGGCTTGTCCCGTTGACGCTATCGAACGCGTAGGGGAGTAGGCCGACCGCGGGCTCGGCGATGTGCCGCCGCGACGCATGCGTCGCCCGGTTCGAAAGCCGACCGCGCACGAGACGAATCCGGCATGCGGTCAAACTGCGTTTCAGGGAACGCGAACACGAACGGAAAGGAGCAGCATAGCCATGCAACATGATCAGAAACCCGAGCAGAACGAGCAGGAATCGAAATCGGTCACAACCGGTCACCGCAATGTGCAACTCTCACAGGACTTGCGTCCTATCTTCGCCTTCCAATGGCATGTGTGAGCGCATGGGCCGCCAGCCCTACTTCTACATCACCGGCGGCGACCCCATCCTGCATCGCGACTTCTGGCGTTTAGCTGAGGAGCTGCATACGCGCGGGGCCATGTGGTGCATCATGGGCAACCCGTTCCATCTGACCGACGGGGTATGCCGCCGCATGCGCGAGCTTGGTTGCCGCAAATATCAGCTGAGTTTGGACGGATCGAACGCCGCCACCCACAACCTGTTTCGCAAACCCGGCAGCTTCGACGACACGCTGCGCGCGGCGGCATGCATCAAGCGCTCGGGCATGTGGTTGGCGCTCATGAGCACCGTGAGCAGCATGAACGCGGCTGAGCTGCCCGACATGATCGAACTGGCGGCCCGTATCGAGGCCGATGTGTTCGCCTTCGGGCGCTACTGTCCAACGAAGGGCCAGCGTCTCGAGGAGTTCCATATGGAGCCGCTCGAGTACCGCGCGCTCCTGGTAGCGTGCCAGGAGCGCATCGATGAGCTGCAGACAGCGGGCTGCAAGACGACGTTCCAGAAGAAGGATCATTTGTGGACGTTGCTCGACTGGGAGCAGGGCCGCTTCCGCATCCCGGAAGGCGCGCAGTGCGGCAAGGTCTATGACGGCTGCCATTGCGGTATCGCGCACATGACCGTGCTGCCGACCGGCGACGTCTACGCATGCCGTCGCATGGAGAGCAAGATCGGCAACGTGCACGAAGCCAGCATGTACGACCTGTTCATGGGGCAGAACATGGAAGCGCTTCGCGAGTTTTCGAAGTTCGAGAAGTGCAGCCGCTGCGAGCTGGCGGGATGGTGCCGCGGCTGTCCGGCGGTAGCTGCCGGCTACACCGGCAACATGTACGCGCCCGACCCGCAATGCTGGAAGGAAGTCGATTAGCATGCTTTGCGTTTGCTGATGCGGCGCTTCGCCATGCGGAACCGGACGGATACGAGCGCGTGTGCTTTGTGATTCTGAGCTATCGCGACGGCGAACCGCCGCATCGCAAGCCGCATCGTGCGGGGCGAACGCGTATCGTGGAGTAAGCGCCTGCGTTTATGCTGGCGGCAGGTAAGATGGGCAGGAAGGTTCGAAGATGATCTTGGGATGCGGCCGCGTGGCCGAGAAGGGTGCCGTAGCGTGTGACATCGAGCGCCTCGACCAGGCGCTCGAGAGCGCCGATGCCGTACTGGTAGGTGCGGGCGCCGGATTGTCCACAGCGGCAGGCTTTACGTACTCCGGTCCTCGCTTCGAGCAGCACTTCGCCGATTTTCGCGAACGCTACGGCTTCACCGACATGTATTCGGGCGGGTTCTACCCTTACGCCACCGCTGAAGAACGATGGGCGTTTTGGAGTCGCTACGTCATGGTGAACCGTTATGACCTGGGGCCGAACCCGTTGTACGTTCAGTTGCGCAAGTTGCTTGCGGGGCGCGACTATTTCGTGCTGACCACCAACGTGGACCATCAGTTCCAGCTGGCCGGATTCGACAAGCAGCGCCTGTTCTACACGCAGGGCGACTATGGCCTGTTTCAGTGTAGCAAGCCCTGCTGTCGCGAAACGTTCGATAACGAAGATGCCGTTCGTGCCATGTTCGAGCAGCAACGCGATTTGCGCATTCCCAGCGAGCTGATCCCGCGCTGTCCGCATTGCGGCGCGGAGATGTCCATGAACCTGCGTGCTGACGACACATTCGTGCAGGATGACGGCTGGTTTGCGGCAGCGGCGCGCTATCGCGACTTCGAACGCCGCCATAGGGGCATGCGGGTTCTCCACCTGGAGCTTGGCGTGGGGTATAACACGCCCGCGATCATCAAGTACCCGTTTTGGCGTGCAACCTTGGAAAACCCGCAGGCCACGTATGCCTGCCTGAACATGGGCGAGGCTGTGGCCCCGAAGGAGATCGCCGAACGTTCCATCTGCTTGAACGCCGACCTAGCAGAAACGCTCTCGCAGCTTGAATCGGCGTTAGCAAGCTAGAAGGCGCCGAAGCCCAAGTGCTTCGGCGCCTTCGCAAACTATCTCTTTACCTGGGAAAACGCTTCCTAGAAATTGACGTTGCCGACCTCGGACAGCTTCAGGTCGGGGTTGTGGTCGATTGCCCAGTTCACGTTCCAGGAGTTCGTGAAAAGAAGCAGCCTGCCGCCGCGCATGTCCTCGACCAGCTTGGTGTCGCGCGTGATGTTCAGGCGCGAGGTGTCCAGCTCGTTGAGGTCGTTGGCGATCCAGCGGATGTCGGTGTAAGGCATGCCCTGGCGACGCACTTCCACGCCGTATTCGTTCTTCAGGCGCGTTTCAAGCACGTCGAGCTGCAGCACGCCGACGACGCCGCAGATGACGCTTTCCATGCCGAAGCCGGGCTCGCGGAAGATCTGCACGGCGCCTTCCTGGGCCAACTCATGCATGCCCTTCACGAACTGCTTGCGCTTGAGCGTGTTCACCTGCGTGATGCGCGCGAAATGCTCCGGCGAGAACGTGGGGATGGGCGGGAACTGCACGTGCTCTCCCTTGCACACCGTATCGCCGATGCTGAAGATGCCGGGGTCGAACAGGCCCACGATGTCGCCGGCGTACGCCTCGTCGACCGTTGCGCGGTCGTCGGCCATGAGCGACGTGCCCGTTGCCAGCTTCAGCTTCTTGCCGCCCTGCACGTGGAACGCCTCCATGCCGCGCTCGAACTTGCCCGAGCAGATGCGCACGAACGCGATGCGGTCGCGGTGGTTCTTGTCCATGTTCGCCTGGATCTTGAACACGAAGCCCGCGAACTCCTTGCGCTGCGGATCGACCAGGTCGCCCGAAAGCGTGTCAGTGTAGGGCAGCGGGGCGGGGGCCAGGCGCAGGAACTCCTTCAGGAACGGCTCCACGCCGAAGTTGGTGAGCGCCGAGCCGAAGAACACCGGCGACAGCTTGCCTGCGCGCACCGCGTCCAAGTCGAACTCGTCGGCGGCGCCGTCGAGCAGCTCGATGTCGTCCATGAGGTTCTGGTGGTTGTCGGAGCCGATGAGCTCGTCAAGGGCGGCGTCGCCCAGCTCGGCCTCGATCTCAGCGACCTTCTTGGCGGAGTTTCCGCGGCCCTCGCCGTCGAAGGCGATGACGTTGCGCGTTTGGCGGTCGAACACGCCGCGGAACGTGCGGCCGTTGCCGATGGGCCAGTTCATGGGGTAGGTGCCGATGCCGAGCACCGTTTCGATCTCTTCCATGAGCTCGAACGGGTCGCGGCTTTCGCGGTCCATCTTGTTCACAAACGTGAAGATGGGGATGTGGCGCAGCGTGCACACCTTGAACAGCTTCTTCGTTTGCGCCTCGACGCCCTTGGCGGCGTCGATGACCATGACGGCGGCGTCGGCGGCCATGAGCGTGCGGTACGTGTCCTCGGAAAAGTCCTGGTGACCGGGGGTATCAAGGATGTTGACGCAGCAGCCGTCGTGCTCGAACTGCAGCACGGAGGAGGTGACGGAGATGCCGCGCTCCTTCTCGATGTCCATCCAGTCGGAGACGGCGTGCTTCGAGCTTGCCTTTCCCTTGACCGAGCCGGCGGTCTGGATGCTGCCTGAATACAGCAGCAGCTTCTCGGTCAGCGTGGTTTTGCCCGCGTCGGGGTGCGAGATGATCGCGAACGTGCGACGCGACGCGATGTGTTCTGCCAGCGTTGGCATGGGGTTCCTTTCCGCAAAACGGCCGATGACGCGCCCTGTGACACGTTGCCGGCCGATGTGGTTTAAGCGTAACTAAGTTAGTATAGCGGCGAAAAGGAAAGCGGGGAAGCGATTCCGCGGAATCGCCAGGCAACGTTTATCGTGCCTCGGCCAAGTAGCGCAGGCGTTCGGCTTCGCGGTCGCGGGCCTCGGATGCGCAGGCGGCGGCGAAGGGGCCGTTCTCCGGATCGAGGCATTGTTCGATCGGCACGCTGATTGGATGGAACAGCACCTGAACGTTCTTGCCGCGGTCGGCCGCTAGGCTTTCGAACGCATCCAGGAGCGGCCAGTCGACCGTGTCCATGGCGCCCGAGAGCACTACGCCGCAGAACAGCGGGACCTCGCAGCCTGCTGGCATCTTTCCGCGGTTTTTGCGCCACAGCCAGGTGATGAGCGCGTCCTTAGCCAGGTTGACGGGAGGCATGTTGCTGCCGGCGGCACGGTGCGGTGCCAGGGGCTCGATGGGGCAGCGCATGTGCGTGACCGTGACGCCCAGTTCCGCAACTGCCTGGGAAAGCGCGTCGAACACGGCCGGCACTGCATGCGTGTGCTGGTGGCTATCCACGCGCATCGTGCACTTCATCTGGGGAAACGCGGTTAGGTAGCGCTGGATCTGCGCGACGCACTCGCGTTGGAGCTGCTGACGGAAGGCCCAGCGCTGCGCGCCCATCGACAGTTTCCAGAGGCCGACGAAGTCGTTCGCAAACGTGCCGCGCTGGTTCACCAGCAGGGGAACTTCCGCAACCGGGGCGCACGGACGGCCCTCTACCAGATTCAGGTGCAGCGCCATGGCCAGCTTGCCGGATTCCACGTAGGGGCGCGCCATTTCAGCCGCCGCCTCGAAGGCGGGGCTGTTCGCGAAAATGCTGACCGACGACAGCGCGCCCTGGCCGCCGCAAACCTGCGACAGCTTGAGGATTTCGGCTGCCTGCTGCTCCGTAATGCCGTAGTCGTCCGCATGGAACGTGACGCTCATAATGCCCCTCTTACCTTATCTACCTGCGGTTATGAAAACCCTAGGGTAGCCCCTGGGTTTTTCTACGCAGGTTATTCCCGCTTGCGCATGCAATGTTAGACTAGCAGCGCATTATGACAGGTTTCTAGGCGAAGGCAAACAACATGAAGCTCTCACGCGGCGCGCACGTACGTTTATCATCAAGCGCGTTTCATATTATCCTGCTTGTCGCAGGTGCCGCCTTCCTGCTCACCGACGCGTTCCATGGCAACGTGTGGTTCGACGAAAGCTACTCGGTGGGAATCGCTAACCACAGCTTCGCCGACATCTGGTACTACAGCTCCGGCGACGTGCACCCCGTGCTGATTTACTGGGCGCTGCACGTGCTGAACCTGGTTTTCGGGCAGAGCATCACCATATATCGCCTGTTCACCGTGGCGGGCGCTATTGCCATGGCGGTGCTGGGCTACACCCATGTGCGCCGCGACGCCGGCTGGGCGACCGGCGTGCTGTTCAGCTTCTTCGCCCTGTTCACGCCTTATATCTCGCTGATGGCCGTTGAGATCCGCATGTACTCGTGGGCAACGTTCGCCGTGATGCTGTGCTTCATCTATGCCATGCGCATCATCGGCACGCAGCTGGCCACGCCGCCGGCGCGCATCGCCGAGGCAGCCCGGGGGCTGAAGTGCTGGGCGGGCACGCCGCGACGCTGGTGGATCACGTGCTTCGCGTCTAGCTTGGCGTGCGCGTACCTGCATTATTTCGGCGCCATGTCGGCGTTCATGATCAACGTCGTGCTGCTGTTCGCCCTTGGCGCGCGTGCCTGGCGGCATCGCAAAGGCGGCCCCAATCCGCTGCCTGAGCAGGCAGTTCGCGCGGGTGCACCGCTGCGCGTGCTGATCATCGGCTGCGTTGCCCAGGTAGCGCTGTACCTGCCGTGGATCGTCACCGCCGTGACCAGCCAGATGGGCGTGGTAGGTGGCACCTACTGGGCGAAGATCGTGTTCCCGACCACCTATATCGAGCTGGCCACGTACGCATTTTTGACCAGCCTCTTGTCGTTTGCAGCGCGCGGCAGCTACGGCGTGGTACCGCAGGTGATCGTGCAGGGCATCGGCTATGCGGCCGTAGCGGTGCTGGCGTTCTTGATCGCGTGGGCGGCGCGTTGGGCCACGTGGCGCGTAGGGTTGCATCGCGCCGCGCGCCAACAGCAGATCGCGGCGGCGAAGGCGCAGCACACGGACGGAGCCGCGAGCGCAAGCGCGGGAACGGCAGCTAAGCTCGACGAGGGCGTGGCTTCTTACCCGGCCGCAAGCGCGACCGCGGCCGCCTACCCCGTGAAACATCTGCGCTTGAAGCGCTTCTACGCGTGGTTGGTTTCCGATCCTATTGCGCCGGTGGCTGCGGCGCTGGTGGTGTACTTCGGCGTGTTCGCCATTTCCTGGACGGCATCCATGGTCATGAACTCCATGATCTTGTATTACCGCTACTTGTTCGTGGCCATCGGCCCGCTGCTGTTCGCCATTGCGGCGGTGCTGTCGCATGTGCGTACGAAACCGCTGGTGGCAGGCGTGGTAGCAGTCACGCTGGCGGCTTCCGTGGCGAACCAGGCGCTGCTTGTGCGCGACGACTACGACCCGGCCAACAACGTTCCCTTGCAGCAGTTCCGCGAAACGGTCGACCGCGTTGCCGGACAGAACGGCGGCCAGTCGCCCCTGGTGGTTTCCACCGATATCGGCTACATGGGCGTCACGTCGGTCATGTGCCCCGACATCCCGCAAACCTATATGGATTGGCAGAAGGGCAACTGGGACCGTGCGTACATGGCGTATTCGCCCACACTTGTCAGCAAGATGAGCTGGGAGATCATCTTCAACAACTTCCATGGCACCTTCATCTGCCTGGGCCAGGCGCAAAACAACAGCCTGCCGCGCGACATTTCCGACCTCAGCCAAAAAGACGGCTTCAACCTGGTGGAATACCATACCTACTACCGTCCCTACGAACGCACCTGGATGACCATCGCCGTGATGACCAAGTCGTAGGCGGGCAGCATTGCGTGCCGCAACCGATGGTTGACTGGGTATACCAAAAGGTAACGTAAAATTCTTTGCGCACTTTGAAAGCTGAACGCGTCCAGAAAAAAGAAAAGACATGGCGCGTACCGTCGGTATGATTTGAGTGTCGAATTCAATCATGCTAGGAGGCAG
>ERZ1034969.34-NODE-34-length-92135-cov-111.023512_pt1 | contig 92135 bp, 65 predicted proteins | sample MGYA00520624_ERZ1034969 | MGnify/ENA primary metagenome ERZ1034969 (study PRJEB33766, sample SAMN09781776) | gut metagenome | biome: gut microbiome | host: Homo sapiens | place: Madagascar | study: EMG produced TPA metagenomics assembly of the PRJNA485056 data set...
CCTGCGATTACGTGGTGATGGCCGTGGGCTCCAAGGCCAACGCGTTTGACCTGGATGGCGTGACGGTGCCCGTGACCTGCGTGGGCGACTGCTCGGGCGAGCGCACCGCCGACATCGCGAGCGCCATTCGCACGGCGTATCACGCGGCCAACGAGCTGTAGTTGAACATCGCGGCCAGGCGGGGCGGTAGCACGGATCCGTCTCGCCCGGCTGTGTCCCGTCGGGTGTCAACCGGTGCGGGGCCTGCAAGCGCAGCAGGCCCCGCCCTTTTTGTTTTGCTCCGGTGGATGGCAATGCGCGGTAATCATGAGGAGTAAGTACGTCTGCTGCCTTGCCGATCGCTCAAAATTATTAGGGGAGGGGTTAATAACTATATCCTCTATGCCAAAGGACATAAAGAGATGCCAATTTTGTTGACAAGCGAATGACGATTAGCTGCGAGTCAGCTACCAGCGTAAATAATCGATAAAGAAATGTCGTAAATTGGTGCCAAATGCCCAGATAACACCGCGTCTATTTTAATTAACTGCTTTGAGCAAACAGTAAAATGCTACTATCTAACTTGCACGTAAGAAAGCAGATTAACGGTTAAGGCTAAGAAGTGGCAGGTATGTCGGAAGCAACTAGGACTCGCACGCATGCGCCCGAGGTTAGGCAGCGCGCCGTCGAGATCCTCCAAGAGGGGGTCGGTCATCGCGCCCTCGCCGCGGAGCTTGGCATTCCCCAGGCCACGGCTCGTCAGTGGGCCCGCGCGTATGCCGTAGGCGGTGCCGACGCCGTTCTCAACGCCGGTTCGCATCATCACACCTATTCGTACGAAGTTAAGCTCGCCGTGGTCAAGGACCGCTTGGAAAACGGCTTAACGGTTCGCGAGGCCATGATCAAGCACAAGATTCCCAGCGAGTCTTCGGTCAAGGCTTGGTGCCGCCAGTACCGCGAGAGCGGTGAGTCCGCGCTGGTCGACAAGCCGCGCGGCCGCAAGCCGCGCGTTAAAAAGGCGGAATAGCGAACGGGATGGTGCGCCCACAGGGGCGCATTTTTCTTGCCGCGCCAACTTTTTGGACCGTCGTGAGCCTACTGGAACATCCTCCAAAGTAGTTAATAAACCGCGCGCAGTGGCCCGTGCGCCCGCCGCCGCGATAGGGGGAGCGTCGCCTCTCTGCTCCAAAGCGGACAGACTCCTTACCCCGTACGCCTAAAACTCCCCAGTTGACCGAAAACCCGCCGCCGCTACTCCTCAACTGAGCTATAACGTTAAACAATTGCAGCGTTTTTGCATGGGGGAGTGATGGTATGACGCTACTGTATTTCCTTACCCTGTTTCCGCTGGTACCGGCGCTGGGCATGCTGCTCGCGCGCGGTGACCGCGCTCGCGATGCGGTGGGGCTCATAGGCTCCGGCATCATCATGGCGGTGACGGTTGTAGTCGCCGTCATGTTTTTTGGCACGGGTCCGCAGAGCTTCGAGGTCGCGCCGGGCACCTCGCACGTGCTTTCGATCATCAGCTCTGCTATCGACGTGATCCTGTGCGCCGTCATCCTGTACAACGCGCGCAAATATAAGAGCACGCTCACCACGGTGCTTGGCGTGGTGCAGCTGGTGGGCTCGGTCGCCTTCGCGGCCATGACGCTGCCCGCGGCCGAGGTCGTCACCGCTACGCCGCTCTATCTGGACTACATGAGCGTGATCATGGTGCTTGCCGTCGGCATCGTCGGCAGCCTGATCTGCGTGTATGCCCTGGGTTACATGAAGGACTTCCAGGCTCACGACGAGCACGAGGCCGCGCTGCGCGGGCAGACCGCGCCCGACCGTCGCCCGCAGTTCCTGGCGCTCATGTTCCTGTTCCTCTCGGCCATGTTCGTCATCGTGACGAGCGACAACCTTGAGTGGCTGTTCTGTGGCTGGGAAATCACCACCGTGTGCTCGTTCCTCATGATTGGCTACACGCGCACGCCCGAGGCCATCAAAAACGCTTTCACCCAGATCATCCTCAACATGCTGGGCGGCATCGCGTTTTTGGCCGGACTCATGTACCTGCACGTTAACGGCATGCCGCTGACCATCTCGGGCATGATCGAGCTTTCCGGCGCCGGCACCGCGCAGTCCGCGCTGCTGGTGATGCCGGTCGTCCTGCTGTCGCTCGCCGCACTTACCAAGGCCGCGCAGATGCCGTTCCACACCTGGCTGCTCGGCGCCATGGTTGCCCCCACTCCCACGAGCGCCCTGCTGCACTCGTCCACCATGGTCAAGGCCGGCGTGTTCCTGATGGTCAAGCTGAGCCCGCTCTATGCCATCTATCCCGTGACGGGCTTTATGGTCACAAGTGTGGGTGCCATCACATTTTTGCTTGCTGCCCTCATGGCCATCTCGCAGAGCAACGCCAAGCGTGTGCTCGCGTACTCCACCATCTCCAACCTGGGCCTCATCAGTGCCTGCCTGGGCGTCGGTGCGCCCGAGGCCGTGTGGGCCGCCATCTTCCTGATCCTGTTCCACACGGTTGCCAAGTCGCTGCTGTTCCTGTGCGTGGGCACCGCCGAGCACCATATCGGCAGCCGCAATATCGAGGACATGGATGGTATGTTCAGCCGCATGCCGCACCTGACGCGCCTGATGATGCTGGGCATCATGGGCATGTTCGTGGCGCCGTTTGGCATGCTCGTGTCCAAGTGGGGCGCCCTGGTGGCGTTCGCGCAGACCGGCAACGTGCTCATGATCATGGTGCTGGCCTTTGGCTCGGCTGCGACGTTCTTCTTCTGGGGCAAGTGGCTTGCCAAGCTTTCGGGCGTCGACCCCACGGCCCAAAACGTTGAGGTCAATGTCCACAAGACCGAGTGGGCGGCGCTCAACACCATCGCCGCACTGCTGATTCTTTGCTGCGTGGCGTTCCCGCTCATCTCGAGCGGTCTGGTGTCGCCTTACCTGGCCATGGTATTTGGTCGCGTGCCGCACGTTATTGGCAAGGACGCCATGTATCTGATGGTGGTCATCGTGGCGTTTATCGCCGTGGTGCTGCTGACTTCATTCCGCGTGAGCAACAAGCCGCACGTAAACGTATATCTTTCGGGTGTGGGAACCGACAAATATCGCCATTTCCGCGGCTCGATGGGACGCGAGGTAAAGGCCGAAAAGCGCAATTGGTACTCGGAGGACGCCCTTGGCGAGAAGCGTATTGGCCCCGCGGGCAGCGTCGTGTGCTGCGCCATCATTCTGTTTGCGCTGCTGTGCTGCGCGTGGATTGGACCCGAGCGGCTTGCCATGAGCGCGCCCTCGGTGCTGCGCGGTAAGTATTTCGAAGGCTCGGGCGTCGTGGGCATTTTTATTGGCACCGTGGCGTTTGCCCTCCTAGCGCCGTTTGTGGGCGGCCTGATCGACGGCATCGATCGCAAGCTGTCCGCCCGTATGCAGGGCCGCGTGGGCCCGCGCCTGCTGCAACCGTTCTACGACGTTGCCAAGCTGCTGCGCAAGGCCCCTGCCAGCGTAAACACCATGGACGATACCTACATGGCGTGCGCGCTCATCTTTACCGTGGTGGGCGGCGGCATCTTTGTGTCGGGCTCCAACACGCTGCTGTGCGCTTTCATGGTTACGCTCGCTGCGATCTTTGTGGTGTTGGCTTCCGCCTCGACGCAAAGCCCGTTTGCCCAGGTCGGCGCCGACCGCGAGCTGCTGCAGGTCATGAGCTACGAGCCCGCCGTTCTGCTGATGAGCGTGGGTCTGTACCTTGCCACCGACAGCTTCGATTCCATCGCCGTGACGGGGCAGTCGGCCCCCATCATCGTGTACAGCGCGCCCATTTTCCTCGCGCTGCTCGCGGTGCTTACCATCAAGCTGCGCAAGTCGCCGTTCGATCTTTCGTACTCGCATCACGCGCATCAGGAGATTGTCCAGGGCGTCGCCACCGAGATGAGCGGCGGCACGCTGGCAAAAATGACCCTCATGCACTGGTGCGAGACCGTGCTGTTTTTGATGTGGGTGGGCATGTTCTTTGTCTGGGACAACCCGGTGAGCTGGGTGGTCGCCCTGGTCGTGATGGCCGCGACGTATTTTGTCGAGGTGCTGATCGATAACACCTTCGCCCGCAGCACCTGGCGCAGCTGCTTTAAGCTCGGCTGGGGCGTGGCACTGGTGTTTGGCCTGCTCAACCTTATGCCCATCCTCGTCGACGTGTTTATTTAGGAGGCGGCATCCATGGATCATAAAATGTCGCGCTCGCCGTGGGTTATTCATTACGACGGCTCGAGCTGCAACGGATGCGATATCGAGGTGCTGGCCTCGCTCACGCCGCTGTTCGATGCGGAGCGCTTTGGCGTAGTCAACACCGGTAACCCCAAACATGCGGATATCTTTTTGGTGACGGGTTCGGTCAACGCGCAGAACCTGCCCGTCGTGCGCCAGATCTACAGCCAGATGCTCGAGCCCAAGTGCGTGGTGGCGTGCGGCATCTGCGCGTGCTCGGGCGGCGTTTTCCGCGATGCCTACAACGTGATCGGCGGCGTGGACCGCGCGATTCCCGTGGACGTGTACGCGCCCGGGTGCGCCATTCGCCCCGAGACGGTGATCGATGCCATCGTGGAGGCGTGCGGCATCTTGGACCAGAAGGAGGCCGTGATGCGCGCCGGCGGTGACCCGCTCACCGTGGGCGGTGCCGCTACCTGGGACGGTGGCGTTGAGCTGGGCGAGAGCGGATTTGTGGCTGCCGGGGCCGGCGATGGGGCCGCCGCTGGCGACGCACCTGCTGAGACGCCCGTCGCACCCGCCGCTGCAAAGGAGGCCGAGTAATGCAAAAGGCAATCTATACCACCGTCGGGATTGACGAGCTCCTTCCGCATGTCCAGGCGCTCAAGGGTGCCGGCGCGCGCTTTGTGCAGATGCATGCCGAGCGCTGTGTGGGCGACGGATCGTATCGCCTGGTCTATACGTTTATCAACGTCCGCGCTGCGCAAGAGCAGATCGCGCGGGACGGCAGCTATGCGATTGAGAACCTGGTAGTCGAGGGCATCGACCAGTACCAGGAGATTCCGTCCATCAGCTCGTATTACCCCGCGGTGTTCCCGTTTGAAAATGAGGCCCACGACCTGTTTGGTCTTGCCATTACCGATATGCAGATCGACTTTAAGGGCTTTTTCTACCAGGTCTCGACCGCTGAACCCATGAGCGTGATCACGCCCGAGGTGAAGGCCGCGCGCGAGAAGGCCATGAAGGTCCGCGCCGCCGCCGAGGCCAAGGCGCGCAAGGCCGCAGCCGAGAAGGCCGCTGCCGCTGCTGCTGCGGGGGAGGGCGCTGCCGTCGCTCAGCCCGCTGCGGCTGCCGGCTCCGATGCTCAGCACGATGAGGCTGCTGCCAAGGCCGCGCTCAAGGCTGCCGAGATGGAGGCAAAGCTCGCCGCCATGGACCCCGAGAAAGCGGCCAAGGTCCGTGCGGCGCTTGCCGCCAAGGCCGCCCGCGACAAGCAGAAAAAGGAGGCGTAAGGTCCATGGCACATCGCTCCGTTATTCCGTTTGGCCCGCAGCACCCGGTGCTGCCCGAGCCGCTTCATCTGGACCTGGTGATCGAGGACGACCGCGTCATCGAGGCAATTCCGCAGATCGGCTTTGTGCACCGCGGACTCGAGAAGCTCACCGAAAAGCGCGACATGCACCAGTTTGGCTACATCGCCGAGCGCATCTGCGGCATCTGCGCCGTGGGCCACAGTTGCGGCTATGCCAGCGCCTGCGAGCGTATGCTCGACATCGAGGTGCCCGGCCGCGTGCAGTATATCCGCACCATTTTGCATGAGCTTTCGCGCATTCACTCGCATCTGCTGTGGCTGGGCCTGCTCGCCGATGCCTTTGGCTTCGAGGCGCTGTTTTACCGTTCGTGGACGCTGCGCGAGCAGATTCTCAAGATCTTCGAGAGCACCTGCGGCGGCCGCGTGATCCTTTCGATTAACGAGATCGGCGGCCTTAAGCACGACATCGAGGACTCCGAGCTGGCGGGTATCGTCCGGACGCTCGATGCCATGCGTCCCGATTACGAGGCCCTGGTGCATACGTTTTTGGACGATGCCAGCTGTGGCGAGCGCCTGCATGGCGTGGGCGTGATCAGCAAGAAGGACGCGCTGGATTTGTCGATGGTCGGTCCGTTCGGTCGCGCCTCGGGCGTGGACTACGACGTGCGCATGTTCGGCGACGGCGCCTATGCGGACCTGGCCGCGTTTGAGCCTATCGTTGCTAGCGATGGCGACTGCTATGCCCGCTGCCAGGTGCGTTGCGCCGAGGTCACACAGGCCATGGACATTATCAAGGAGCTTATGGGCAAGATTCCGCACGACGGCATCGGCGGGCGCACCAAGCTCACGCCGGCCGACGGCGCGCGCGGCGAGGTTGTGATTGAACAGCCGCGCGGCGAGGCGTACTACTATGTGCGCGGCAACGGCACCAAGAACCTGGACCGCTTCCGCGTGCGAACGCCGACGTCGCAAAACCTGGCGGGTCTGACGCATGCGCTGCAGGGCGTGCTCCTTGCCAACGTGCCCATGATTATCCTGACCATCGACCCCTGCATTAGCTGCACGGAAAGGTAGGCGCGGCATGAGTTTACTGACATTTGCCAAGACGGCCTTGGGTTCTATGGTCAAGCAGCCGGTAACGGTGTGCTATCCGCAGGAGAAGCTGACGGCGCCCGAGCGCTTGCGCGGGCATATCGTCAATGACATGGACGTGTGCATCTGCTGTGGCATGTGCGCGCGGCGTTGCCCGGCGGGCGCGCTCGCGGTCGATCGCAAGGGCGGAACGTGGTCGATTGACCCGTATGCCTGCGTGGTATGCGGCGAGTGCATCGAGAGCTGCCCTAAGCACTGCCTGACTATGGACACCGCCCGCACTCCAGTCGCGGCGGACAAGACTCCCACGGTGGAAACCAAACCGGAATAGAGCTGGGATAGGGGCCGATGGGGCAAATGCCCCACCGGCCCCGCGCTTAAACGAGCGGTGGAGCCGCCGCGAACAAAACTATGCCGGATTACTACGATAAATCGCCTGTCCCCAACCACGCCGCATTTGGCAAAATCAAAACCGCAGGTAGACGGCTTGCAGTTTTGCGAAAAAGTCACGCGTGGTCGGGGACCTCATTTTTATCGTAGTAAACCGGCATAGTTTTGAAATGTCACCATATCCGTAACAGCCCTTGATCTCCCGTGGACGGAGGAAAACGGATCATTTTGGCCCTGCGAGGGCCGCCACGTGACCCCGCCGCCACGAAACCGGCCCATCTACTACTTTTGAGTGGCAACCCCCAACCATAGCGAAAAACGCAAAAACAAAACCGCAGGTAGAACGCCTGCGGTTTTTCGAAAAACGTGGGCATGGTCGGGGGTACCGGGCAAAACGTAGTAGATGGGCCAGTTTCGTGGCGGACGCCACCGACTGCTCCCTTGGGGATGGAAGAAAACGGGCCATTATGACCAGTCGATCTCGAGTCGCACCCGTTTTCCTGCGAAAACCCTCGTGTCTCAACTTTGGTGAGACATTTGTCTCACGCTCAAAACCGAATCTGGAACGTGTGTCACCTGCCCTAACTGTGTCTCATTCCGTAACTTTAGGCTGATGCAAGGTCTGATCCTGCGAGAAGGGAGACATGATGGGTAAGTACACGAGGGGTCTCTTGGCGGTGATACTGGCCGTAGTGCTGGTATTGCCGGCTGCAGCATTTGCCATGCTGCCCGAGGCCAACGCCAGGTCCAGCACAGGAATGGACGGACCGACAGTGAGCGGGCCGACGGTCGTCGACCCCGACACCAGCGGACGCTGGGAAAAATGGGCGGCCGGCCACAGCGGCAATAAGGTGACGACTCAAAACGTCGGCCGAATCTGGACCGACAAGACGGTCAAGGCAACCGGAGAAAACGAAGAGTCGGACTTCTTGACTACGCTTTCGGCGATGTCCTCGACGTCCAATTCGACCGTGACGGTCACCACGCCGCTCGATATCGTGATGGTGTTGGATGCCTCTGGTTCGATGAATGATCCTATGAATGATCCTATGGGCGGCGGAGATTCCACCAAGCGTATCGATGCACTGAAGAACGCTGCGAAAAGCTTTATCGACACCATCGCCAAACAAAACGAAGGTATCGAGGGTGTCGATAGACAGCATAAGGTTGCCATTGTTAAGTTTGCGGGTAATGAGACCGATAAGGTTGGAAACGACACGTATCGCTCCGGCGGCCATAGCTACAACTACTCGCAGACAATGCAAGGGTTGACGGCGTGCACGGTTGGCGGCGCAAAGAGTCTTAAGGGAACGATCGATTCCATTAAACCTGCTGGCGCTACGCGTGCCGATTATGGTATGAAACAAGCCGAGAAAAACATCAAAACTTCTGGCCGTGCGGACGCCAAGAAGATTGTTGTGTTCTTTACCGACGGCACGCCAACGAGTTTTAGCGATTTTGATTCTAAGGTTGCCAACGATGCCGTGACGGCTGCCAAGAACATGAAGGACGGCGGCGCCACCGTATACACCATCGGTATCTTTGATGGCGCGAACCCCAAGGCCAGTGTCCAAGAATCAAAGACAAGCCAAGAGAATAAGTTCATGCAGGCCGTGTCGAGCAACTACCCCAATGCCACGGCATGGAACACTCACGGTACGCGTGCGGATAATTCCGACTACTACAAGTCGGCGACCAATGCCGATGAGCTCAAGAAGGTCTTCGACGACATTTCAAAGGCCATTACGTCTGAAGCACCTCATCCGACCGAAATCCATAAGGGTTACGACGCGAACAAGTCCGGCTATATTACGTTTACCGATGAGCTGGGCGACTTTATGCAGGTCGACGGCTTTACCGAAGCCATCATCAACGGTACGTCGTTTACCAAGACGAGCAAGACGTTCAACAAGGAAACCAATACCGACACCTACGAGTTCACCGGCAAGGCAAAAGACCTGCTTATCACGGTGCAGCACGCTGACAAGGACAATCCCCAGAAGGGCGATATCGTAACGGTCAGCATCCCTGCGTCGTTGATTCCGCAGAGCCACTTTAAGAACGAAGACGGCAAGCTCTCGGTCGACAGCGCTCAGCCTATCCGCGTAAAGTACGCCTCGAGCGTGAAGAGCGCTGCACTCGACAATCTGTTTACGCCCGAGAAGGTCACGGGGCTCAAGGACTACATCGAGCATAATACGACCGTCGTTGACCGCACCAATACCGTGAATTTCTACGCGAACAAGTGGAGTGGTGGTGCGTTGGGTGATACGGTTGCGACCTTTGAGCCGGCCGACACCAACCGCTACTACTACTTCCAGAAGCAGACGCCCATTTACACGGATGAGGAATGCACGAAGTCGGCAAAGGGCTCGCTGACTGCTGACGGTAAGTATTACTACAAGGATGAGTTTGAGGAGCAGGGCGAGAACGGCGAGGCCAAGTCCGCCACCGCCGTCATCGAGTTTATCGGCGGCGACGCTGCGAAGTCCGTTGGCGCGATTGTTCCCGATGAGAACGGTAACTTGGTGTTTAGTATCGGAACTGCGCGCCTGGCATTTATTGACGAGCTCCACACCACCAAGAAGAGCGTGGGCGGCAACAACACCGGTACCGCCTCCGACGTGCTCAATCCCAAGTGGAACGACACATCCGCCAAGGCGACCGCGACGCATGTCAATTCCTACCTGGGCAACAACGGCAAGATCAGCTACAAGTATGACATGACGCCGACGACGGTGGACACCAAGGCCGACTTCGGCCTGACCAAGGTGCTCGAGGGCCGCGCCTGGACGAAAGAGGATGCGTTTGAGTTTGAGCTGACGTCCGAGAACAACGCCCCGATGCCCGAGTCCGCGACTGATCCCGTGACTGTGTCCGTGACCAATGACGATCCGAATGAGGTCAAGGCGGCCATTAACTTCGGCACGATCGAATACAAGGCACCTGGAACGTATGTCTACAAGGTCAGCGAGAAGAACGCTGGGACCACGGTTGACGGCGTTGCCTACAGCAAGAACGTCGCGGAGATCACCGTGACGGTGACGCCCAACAAGAAGGGCGAGCTCAGCGCTGACGTGAAGGTGACTTGGAGCGAAGCAGGCGAGAACGAGTTCAAGAACGTTTACACTGCGGAGCCTGTTGAGTCCAGCGTTACCGACAAGATTGACGTGACCAAGTCCCTGACCGGGCGCGATCTTGCGGCCGGCGAGTTCAGCTTTGAGCTGCTCGAAGTCGTGGACAAGGAAGATAAACCTGTCGAGACCGTTAAAAACGACGCCAGCGGCAAGGTGGCGTTCAAGGCCATCAAGTACACTGAGATCGGCCAGCACACCTACAAGCTGCATGAGGTCAAGGGTAACGCCGGTGGCATTGCCTACGATGAAACGGTCTACACCATCGTGACGACCATCAGCGATAACGGCAAGGGCCAGCTGGTGGCTACGCATGAGCTGAAGGACGCCAAGGACGTCAAGAGCATCGAGTTCAAGAACTCCTACAATACGAAAGACGCCGAGGCGTCGCTTGCGGGCATCAAGAACCTGCTTGCTGACGGTTTGACCCCGGCCGACATCGCCGGCAAGTTCACCTTTACCGTGACTCCCGACGAGGCCGGCGCCCCAATGCCCGAGCGCACGACCGCAACCAACGACGCGGCCGGCAAGGTCGACTTTGGCAAGATCACCTTTACGCTCGATAACCTCAATAAGGTTCTAGGCGAAAAGCCCGAAAAGCGCGAGCACACCTATACCTACACCGTGACCGAGTCCGGCGAGGTAGCTGGTGTGACCAACGATGCCAAGCCTTCGCGCAAGGTTTCCTTTACCGTGACCGATAACGGCAAGGGCAATCTGAGCGTGTCCCGCAAGCCGGGCGGCAACGCGGCCTTCACGTTCACCAATACCTATAGCGTGACGCCTGTCGAGACGCGCGTCACCGACGAAATCACCGCGACCAAGCGCCTGACCGGGCGCGACCTCAAGGACGGCGAGTTCTCCTTCGAGCTCGTCAAGGGCGAGGGCAAGGACGCCCAGGTTGTTGCTACCGGCACCAACGACGCCAGCGGCAAGATCACGATGAGTCCCATCGAATACGACAAGCCCGGAACGCACCCTTACACGCTGCGCGAGGTCAAGGGCAAGACTGGCGGCATCACCTACGACGGCAAGACCTATACCATCGAGACCACCATCACCGACAAGGGTGACGGCACGCTCGAGGCCAAGCATGTCCTGAAGGACGCCGAGGCTGCGACCTTCAACAACACCTACAGCGTGGCCCCGATCGATCCTACGCTCGACTTTGGTTTGAGCAAGGCCATTGACGGCCGTGACTGGATGGATTCGGACAAGTTCAGCTTTACCATCACCGCCCCCGAAGGCACCCCGCTGCCCGATCCCGCAACCGTAACCGTGAGCAAGGAGGACGCGAAGGACGGCATCGCCGCCATCAAGTTCGGTATGATCCGCTACACGGCTGCCGGAACCTATAAGTACGAGATCCGCGAGAACAAGGGCAGTGCGGCTGGCATGATGTATGACGAGCATGTCGCGACCGCCGAAGTGACCGTGACCGACAACGGCAAGGGCGTCCTGATCGCCAGCGTCACCAAGACGGAAGACGGACGCTTTACCAACACGTATAGCACTGAGCTTAACTACACCGCAGCCGGCGGCCTCAAGCTCAGCAAGAGCCTCTCCGGACGTCCCATGACCGAGGACCAGTTCACCTTTATCGTTACGCCCGCCGACGAGGCTTCTGCCAAGGCGCTTGGCCTGCTGCCCGGGGCCAACGCTTTCAAGTCCCCCGCGACGGCAGAGGCAACGGTCGGCCTGATCGACATTCTGGCTGGCCATGAGGTCAAGTTTACGCAGGATGACGCCGGTAAGACCTTTACGTACACCGTGGCCGAGACGAATGACCGCCAGCCGGGTTACACCTACGACGACGCCGTCCGTACCGTGACAATCGCTATCGCCGATGACGGCGCCGGTACGCTTACTGCCACCACGACCGTTTCTGGCGGTCCCGAGGGCACGCATGAGACGATCTACAAGAGCGGCGAGAACAAGGTTGAGAGCGCTGTGGTCCCGTTCAAAAACAGCTATAGCGCATCGACCGATAAGCCTGCGCAGATTGTCGCCACCAAGACCCTGACCGGTCGCCCGATGGTCGACGGCGAGTTCTACTTTGGCATCGCCTATGCGGGCGAGACGGAAGCCATCGAGGGTACGTGCGTTACCAACGTTAACGGCCAAGTGAGTTTTGGTGCTCTGCATTACACGACCGAGATGCTCGCCGACCTGGTAAGCGCCAAACGCGCCATCCGCACCGACACGGACGCCAAGCTTGCGTGGACCATCAACTACACGGCCTTTGAGTTCACGAACTCGCTGGCCGACAAGGGCATCACGGCCGAAACGTCGAGCTTTGACTTTAAGGTTATCGTTGTCGATAACGGTGACGGTACCCTGACGGCAACGGTCGACTACGGTGACGCCGAGCCCGTGTTCGAGAACGTCTACGGCGCCGAGGCCGTGGATGACGCACTCACCGGCACCAAGAAGCTTCAGGCCGCCGAGGGCCTGACCCCGGCCGACATCGCGGGCAAGTTCACCTTTACCGTGACCGCCGACGAGGCGGGCGCCCCGATGCCCGAGCGCGCGACCGCAACCAACGACGCGGCCGGCAACGTGGACTTTGGCAAGATCCACTTTACGCTCGAGGACCTCAACCGCGCCCTGGGCGTGACGGACGACGCAACCGACGAGACTGAAACCGATGAAGCTGACGCTGATGAGGCGAATGCCGACGAGGCAGAGACCGACGAGGCCGACGTTGACGTTAACGCTGATGAATCCGAGGACGAGAACGAGCCTGCCGCCGCTACTCCGCGCTCGCACACCTTTACCTACACGGTGACCGAGTCCGGTAGCGTCCCTGGCGTGACCAACGACGCCAACGCCACGCGCAAGGTTTCCTACACCGTGACTGACGACAATGCCGGACATCTGAGCGTCGTGCGCGAGGGCGACGACGGTGCGGCCTTCACGTTCACCAACACCTACAGCGTGACGCCCACCGATTCTGTGGTGACCGACCAGGTCAAGACGGTCAAGCGCCTGACCGGACGCGACCTTGCAGCTGGCGAGTTCACGTTTGAACTGCTCGAGGACGGCGTGGTTGTCGCGAGCGGCACCAACGACGCCAACGGTACCGTCACGCTGAGCCCGATCCACTACGAGGCACCCGGCACGCACACGTACATGCTGCGCGAGGCTTGCCCCAACGCGCTCGGCCTGTACAAGGGCGTCACCTATGATGGCGCGACCTACACCGTCGTGACCACCGTCTCCGACAACGGCGACGGCACGCTGACCGCGACGCACAAGCTCGATGGAACCACCGAGTCCGCTGGCTTTACCAACAAGTATCACGCCATGCCCACGCAGGTCTCCATCGGCGCGATCAAGGTGCTCGAGGGACGCGAGCTCAAGAAGGACGAGTTTAGCTTTAAGCTCGCTGGTGAGGACGTCGAGTCCACCGTCACCAACGATGCCGACGGCAAGATCAACTTCGACAAGTTCGAGTACAGCGAGCCTGGCACGTACGTCTACACCATCAGCGAGGTCAAGGGCGACGAGACCGGTATGACTTACGACAAGTCCGTCTTTACCGCGACCGTCAACGTGGTCGATGACGGCGAGGGTAACCTCAAGGCGAGCGTCGCCTACGCCAAGGGCGACAAGAGCGTCGAGGGTATCGTGTTCAACAACACGTACAAGAAGCCCGAAACGCCCGTGCCGACGCCCGACCCCGGTACGCCCAAGACCGTGACGAACATCGTCAAGACGGTCAAGGGCTACCTGCCCACCACGGGTGACCAGCAGGCAGCCGCACTGCTCATGGCATTTGTCATTGCCATGGCTGGCGTCGGAGCCCTGGTCTGGGGTATCCGTAAGCGCTAGGCACGTCGACGGAGCCTGGGGCCAAAAGGCCCCGGGCCGCCGGCGGGGAGCCAAAACATAGCCCCCACCCCACCCCCAGCCGCCACGGAGGCGTCTCCCTTCTCCGTGGCGGCACTTTTGTGCGTAGGGGAGGAGGGCTCGCCACGAAACCGGCCCATCTACTACGTTTAACCGCCTATCCCCGACCATGTCGAAAAGTGCGAAAGCAAAACCGCAGGTAAAACGCCTGCGGTTTTGTTCAAAACGAGGGTGTGGTCGGGGGTATCGAACCAAACGTAGTAGATGGGCCGGTTTCATGGCGGGTGCCGCCGGCTGATTCCCCGGGGACGGAGGAAAACGGATCATTTTTGGCTCTGCGGGGCTTGCGAGGGCGCCTGTATGGAGCTGCCCGAACAAAACTATGCCGGATTACGGGGCTGAATCCCGAACCTCCAACCATACCGAAAAACGCGAAAGCAAAACCGCAGGTAGATGGGCCGTCATTATTCGATAAATGCGGGCATGGACGGGGTTCCTGAGTTTAGCCCCGTAAACCGGCATAGTTTTGAAATGGCATCAAATCGGTAGCAGCCATTAAACTATGCAGGGGTGGTCGGCCGCTGGTTGATTACCCTCGCAGGTAGGCGATGGCGATTTGGGTGCGGTTGCGTAGGCCCATTTTGGCCAGGATCGAGCTGATGTGGTTTCGCACGGTGCCTTCGCCCATATAGGCGGTGGCGGCAATTTCCTTGTTATCGAGGCCGCGGGCAATGAGCTCGGCGACCTCGAACTCGCGGTCGGTCAGGCCGGCAAAGGCTGCGGGCCGGCGGGGCGTGCCGGCCTCGACGTCCGTCCCATCAAAATCGACGTCCTCGATTGCCTTGCCCTCCAGCACGCGCTTGCCATCCATGACTTGCGCCAGCGCTGGCGGAATGGCGGCGACATCGGTCTTGATCAGGTAGCCGCGGGCGCCCAGCTTGAGCGCCGACACAATGTACTCGTCATCCGAAAACGTGGTCAGGAACACCACGCGTGCCGCGGGGTCGCGCTCGAGGATCTCGCGCGCCGCCGAAAGGCCGTCACGCCCCGGCATCTGGATGTCGAGCAGCGCGATATCGGGTGCGTGCTCGGTGTAGAGCGCGACCGCGTCGTTGCCGTCGGCGCCGGTGCCCACGACTTCGATCTGCGGCTGGGCACCCAGGATAATCTTGAGCGAATCGACCACCAGGCGGTCGTCGTCGACAATTATGAGCCTCATCGGGCCTCATCTCCTTGCTGTTTGGGGACGGTGGCAAACACGCGCCAGCCGGGGGCGCTGGCACGCGGCCCGGCGGTAAAGGTCCCGCCAAGCGCCTCGACGCGCTCGCGCATGGAGCCGAGCCCCATGCCTTCTGCGATGCCTCGGCTGTTTGTCTTGGTCGCTCCCGTTCCGTCGTCGGTAACGATGAGCTGGTAAAACGACGGATGCTCCATGCATCGCACGGTGACGTTCTGGGCGTGAGCGTGGCGCATGGTGTTGGAGAGTGCCTCGCGCAGGATCGCCGCAAAGCAGTTGGCGACGTTGGCGGGTGCATGCTCGGCCAAAACCTCAAGCTCAATTTGCGGCCCGCCATCCGAGCGCGCGCCTTCCGCGATGCGCTCGAGCTGCACGGAGAGATTGGCCGCGTTGTCGTTGAGTGCGTGGACGCTGGCGCGCACGAGCTGGAGCGCCTCGTCAACGGTGTATTTGACGTCGGCGAAGTCGGCGGCGACGCCGGGCTCGTTGGCGTGGACCACGCGTAGGGCCTCGGTTTGCAGCGAGGCGCGCGTGAGCTGGTGGCCCACGTTATCGTGGATCTCGCGCGCGATGCGTGCGCGTTCGGCGAGCGTCGCGAGTTCGACCTCGTAGTCCTGGCGGTCGGCAAGGTCGCGGTTGCGCGCCTCGAGCGCGAGGGCTCGTTCCTGCAGTTCGTCACGGGTGCGACGCATGCGCTCCTGCTCACGTTCCAACTGGGCGGTGCGCAACGACAGTAAGGTGGCGGCGATCGAAAGGATGGCGGTCAACAGCAGCGCACGGGTGGGAAGCGCGCCGGCGTGGGCATATGCGACGAGCGCGCAGACAAAGATGGCGCCGGCGCCCAGTGCGCCCCAGGCGTGCTCACGGCGCACGCGTCGCGCGATGTCATAGAAGGCGAGGGGTGCAAACGGAGCAAACGACGGCGCAAAGACGGCCACCATAATGTAAGCGTAGCTCGCGGCCTCGCTGGCGCGGCGGGCACGTTCGCCTTGCGCGATTTCCGCCAGCGAGGCGACTACTACGCCAAGGCAAAACGCTGCGACCAAGCGAGCGCCCACAGCAAGGCCCAAAGCGGCTGCGATGCAGCACGCCAGCACGATCGATTTGTCGAATAGCCTGTTCATACGGGTATTGTACGCGATGGCGCGCACAGGGGAGGCCCCACCGGGAGCAACCGTGACATTTGTCCCAGCAAGGGGGACCGCGACTATATCTCGCCGACAATCATTTCACCTGAACATTTTTGGTAGCTGTATCTATCATTTTTGCTAGATACAGCTACTATTTTTGCTAGATAGATTTATCAAAAGGAGGCTCTAGGTGTATAGGCGCAAGATATCGACCGTGTTACAGCAAAGACTCATGGGGCCGCGTTCCTTTATTCAGGTGGTTATGGGTCCCAGACAAACTGGCAAGACCACGGCAATCAAGCAGGCGGTCAAGGCTTGCGGGCTTCCGTGTCGCGTGGCGAGTGCCGATTCGTCGCGCGAACTCGCGGGGGATTGGATCGACCTTGAGTGGCGCCAGGCTCGGCAGCTGACAAGTAATGGCTCGCGTGCCATCCTTGTGCTCGACGAGATACAAAAGGTTACGGGTTGGTCCGAGACGGTCAAGGCCCTGTGGGACGAAGACTCTTGGAACGACACCGAGCTTCTTGTGGTGCTGTCCGGTTCGTCGAGCTTGCTTCTCGGCAGTGGGCTGACCGAATCGCTTGCGGGGCGATTTGAGCTACTGCGTTCGACGCATTGGAGCCTATCCGAGATGTCCGAGGCGTTTGGATATAGCCTTGAGGATTACCTGATGTTTGGCGGGTATCCGGGCGCCGCAATCCTCAAGAGCGATGTCGACCGCTGGCGCGAGTATATGCGCGATTCGATCGTGGAATCGACAATCTCGCGCGACGTATTGCAGATGGAAGACGTGCGCAAGCCGGCGCTCATGCGAGCCCTCTTTGAGCTGGGCGCGCAGTATTCGGCGCAGGAGATATCGTATCGAAAACTGCTGGGGCAGCTCGACGATAAGGGAAACACTGATACCGTGCGCCATTATCTTGATCTGCTGTCCAAGGCGGGCATGATGAGCGGGTTGCAAAAATACGACGCCAAGCAGGTGAGGTCGAGGGCAAGCTCGCCGCGACTGCTTGTGCATGATCCCTCATTAATGTTCTCGATGTGGCGCGGGGCGGGTGACTTGTTGGCTGATTCTGCCCTGCGAGGGCATTTGGTCGAAACTGCGGTGGGCGCTCGGCTCATCGCGCGTGCTCAAACAGAAGGCTTTGAGCTGTATTGGTGGCGTGAGGGTAATCTCGAGGTGGACTTTGTGGCGAAGCGCGGCGATGACGCCCTTGCGGCGATCGAGGTTAAAAGCGGCCGCGTGTCCAAGAGCGGTATGACTGAGTTTTTGGCGCAGAACCCTCAGGCGAAGCCGATGATTGTGGGCGATCGTAACGTTTCGGTTGAGCAGTTCTTGCGGGATGAGGTGGAGCTGTTTTAGCTGGTGATTGCTACGGCGCGGACGGGTCAAAGTGATTAGAAATGCAAGCCCCACTTACTTAAGATTTGGGACAAACACATCTGATTGCTTTGTCCCGTGGCGATGCCGGTTCTGTTAGCGCCGCACTCGTGACAAAGCTCACTGGCGCGCGCTGCCTGCTCCTGCGATGATGCAATCGTACCGGGCCGCAATCAACAGAAGGGCCGCCTCATGACAGACATCGTCCACGTCGAAAACCTCGTCAAGCGCTATGACGATCTTATCGCGCTCGACCACTTTAACCTGAACATCGCCCCTGGCGAGATCTTTGGCCTGCTCGGCCCCAACGGCTCGGGCAAAACCACGTCCATCAACTGCATCCTGCAGCTGCTCGCCTACGACAAGGGCACCATCGAGCTATTCGGCGAGCCCATGACGCCCGCCCGCTATGACCTTAAGCGCCGCATTGGCGTGGTGCCGCAGCAGGTGGCGGTGTTCGACGAGCTCACCGTGCGCGAGAACATCGATTATTTCTGCAGCCTCTACGTCAACGACCGCAAGCGCCGTCGTGCGTTGGTGGACGAGGCGATCGACTTTGTCGGCCTGGGCGACTTTGCCAAGTTCCGCCCCGGCAAGCTCTCGGGTGGCCTGGCGCGTCGCCTTAACATCGCCTGCGGCATCGCGCACAAGCCCGAGCTCATCTTTTTTGACGAGCCTACGGTGGCGGTCGACCCGCAGAGTCGCAACGCCATCCTGGAGGGTATCTGCCGCCTGCGCGACGAAGGCGCCACGGTGGTGTATACCAGCCATTACATGGAGGAAGTCGAGCAGATCTGCAGTCGCATCATGATCATGGACGGTGGACGCGTGCTGGCGCAGGGCACCAACGACGAGCTCAAGCGCATGATTCAGATGGGCGAGAAGGTCGTGATCGAGGTCGGCGAGGTGCCGAGCGCGGCGCTCGCCGCCGTTGCGAGCCTGCCGCATGTCCTGGACCTGGCGGCGACGGCGGGCCAGCTCACGTTCTCGTGCGAAGCGAGCCCGCACAACCTGACCGACATCCTCGACGCGCTGCGCTCGCACGACGTACCACTCGGCCGCATCTACTCCGAGCCGCCGACTCTCAACGACGTGTTCCTCGAGATCACCGGCCGCGAGCTGCGCGACTAGGGGGCGGCCATGTTCAACACCATCATCATCACGCTCAAGACGCTGTTGCGTCGGCCGAGCACGTGGGTCTGGGGCGCGATCTTTCCCATTGCGCTTTCCACGATGTTCATGTTTATGTTTGCGAACCTGAGCTCCGACGGCAAGGTCGACCCGGTGCCGGTGGCCATCGTGGCTGACGAAGCCTGGGACGCGTCGACCTTTAAGGACGTGGCGGCCTCGCTGTCTAAGGAGGGCGACGATCAGCTGCTCGATGTGAGCGAGTACGAAGACTTGGCTGTCGCGCGCAAAGCGCTCAAGGCCGGCGAGGTCGCGGGCATCTATACGGTTGATGCCGCGGGCACGCCCAGGCTCACGCTGCTGTCGAGTTACGACAGCTCGCGCGCCTCGTCGGTGCTCACCGACCGCAGCATCCTTGAAACGGTGGCAAGCTCGTATACGCAAAATGTCGAGCTCATGCGCCAGATTGCCCAGGACAACCCGGCGGCGCTCGCCGATCCGGCGGCGGTTGCGCACGCCCTGTCGCTCGAGGGCGGAACCCGCCGCATGAGCCTGACTCGTGCCACGCCCGATGGCACGGTCATCTACTACTACGCGCTCTTTGGCCTGGTCGCGATGATGTCTGCCGAGTTTGCCGCCTTGAGCGTCGTCGATTTGCAGCCTAATCTGTCGGGCCTTGGCGCGCGCCGCTGCGTGGGCGGTCTTTCCAAGACGGCGTCGCTGGCCGGCATTTTTGTCGGCTCGTGGCTGGTTTCCTTTGCATCGATGGCGGTTGCGATCGGCTACGTGCGCCTGGTCGTGGGCGTCGACTTTGGCGGGCGCGAGGGGTTGTGCCTGCTGGGCGGGGCTGCATCCGCGCTTGCCGCCACGGGCCTGGGGCTTTTTGTGGGCACGCTTCCCGTTAAGGGCGGCAAGGCATCCAAGTCGGGCATCCTCACGGGCTTTGCCACCACGTGCGCCCTGTTCGCCGGCCTCTACGGCGAGCCGGCGATGGCGCTTGCCGACGACGTCGCCCGCGCTTGTCCGGTCGAGTGCTGGCTCAACCCCGTCAAGCTCATCTGCGACATGTTCAATCGCCTGTATTTCTTTGAGGACCTGGGGCCCTTCGCTGTTCGCGCCGGCGCGCTCGTCCTGATGGCCCTGGTGTTTGTCGCCGCCGCTACGCTGATCTTTGGAAGGAGCCGCTATGAGCACCTTTAAGACCGCGCTTCGCATGGCGCTGGCGCACCCGTTCTACCTGCTCATCTATACGGTGTTCATCTCGCTCATGGGCGCGTTCATCGCGGCGTCGGTGAGCTGGAATTCGTCGCAGCTCACCGAGTACAAGCCCTACGACACCAACGTGATCGTGGTCGATCGGGACAACAGCGACCTTTCGCGGGCGCTCACCAAGCACTTGGGGTCGCGCTTTGACCTGGTCACAGGCGTCGGCGACGACACGTACGATCTTGCGGACGCGCTCTCCAAGAGCAACAGTGCCAAGGGCAGCGCCGACTGCGTGTTCTTTATCCCGGACGGGTTTGAGGGCGACCTGATCGCGGCCGCCCGTGCGGGGGAGGCCCTACCCAAGCTCGATGTGACCTACGGCTCCGGCACCATGGCGGCGGCGCTCTCGTCTGCCGAGGCCTCGCGCTGGATCTCGCTCGCGGGCGCTGCGGCGGCGCTTGAACCCGCTGCCTCCAACGGTGACGTCGCAAGGGCCGCCGAGCACGCGGCCGCAAAGCGCGCGGAGGTCCAGATCGAGCAGGTCAAGGTCGACTCGACTGCCGCCGCCACGCTCGAGTCGTACTTCAACTTTGGCGCGTACGCGATCATATCGTCGGTCATCGTGTCGGTGGGACTGGTGTTCTCGGGCATGAACGAGCCCGAGCGCGTGCGCCGCATGGATGCCAGCCCGGTCTCTGAGCGCCAGCGTTCGTTCGCTGTGTTCGCGGCCGCCGCCGTGCTCACCGTCTGCATCTGGCTCGCGTCGAGCATGATGGGCGTCGTGGGATTTGCTGGCGCGGTTGCCGAGGTCGGCGTGGGCCGTGTGTGTCTGGCGCTGGCAGCGACATTTGCCCTGGCGTGCACGCCCCTGGCTGTTGGCTTTGCGCTGTCGAGCCTGGGCGCGCGCGAGGAGCTGCTCAACGGTGTGGGCAACTTACTCGGCATGCTCATGACGTTTTTGGGTGGCGCCTGGATGCCGCTGTCGCTGATGGGCTCGGCCGTGCAGACCGCGGCGCACTTTGTGCCGACGTATTGGGTGAACGACGCGATCGGCAAGGCGCTTACCTCTGACCTGACGTCTGCCGCGCTGGGCGACATCGCCTGCGACCTGGGCGTCACGGTGCTCTTCGCCGCCGCCATCGCCGCCGTAGGCCTAGCCCTCACGCACAACAAAGCCCGAGCCTAGCCATCGGGTACTCATTGGGGACAGACTTAAACTGACCAAGAGTAGTCATTGGGGACAGACTTAAACGACTAGTCATTGGGGACAGTCTTTGCCGATCGGCCGTTTTGCCAGTAGGGTTGGCAAGGACTGTCCCCAACTGCCGGCAGGAAAGGAACGTCCCTAACTGCCGGGTGACTAGTTTGAAATAAATGCCATATGTCGAGCAAAAATAGTTCGCCTAGATTTACTATTACCCTAGAAAAGTAGCAGAAGGCTAACAATGGGGGATGGTATGGCGACGAAACAGGCCTACGTCCAGGTTAAGGACCTCAAAAAACACTACGGCGACGGCGATGCGCGCCTGACGGTGCTCGACGGCATCGACACGTCTATCAACCGCGGCGAGATTTGCGTCATGCTGGGGCCCTCGGGCTCGGGCAAGTCGACGTTCCTCAATCTTATCGGCGGCCTGGAGGACGCCGACGGTGGCTCCATCATGGTGGACGGCTGCGACCTGACGACGCTCAAGCCCACCGACCTGGGCGAGTATCGCCGCCGCGAGCTGGGCTTTGTTTTCCAGTTCTACAACCTGGTGCCCGACCTCACCATCAAGGAAAACATCGAAGTCACGGCGCACCTGTCCAAAAACCCGCTCAATGTCGACGACCTGCTGCGCTCGCTGGGTCTCTACGAGCACCGCAACAAGTTCCCGCGCCAGGTCTCGGGCGGCCAGCAGCAGCGCTGTGCCATCGGCCGTGCGCTCGTCAAAAACCCAGGCCTGCTGCTGTGCGACGAGCCCACGGGCGCGCTCGACTACAAGACATCCAAGGAAATCCTGCAGCTCATGGAGGACGTCAACCGTACCTACGGCTGTACCATCATCATCGTCACCCATAACGCCGCCATCGCCCGCATGGCCAACCGCGTGCTGCGCCTGCGCGACGGGCGCATCGTCGAGGACGAGCTCAACGAGTCGCCCGCCGCGGCCGCCGAGCTCGATTGGTAGGCGGCGCCATGTCACCTCTCGCAAAACGACTCCCCCGCGAGCTGCGCCGCAATATCGGCAAGTACCTGGGCATCTTTTTGCTTATGTGCGGAAGCATCGCCCTTACGTCGGGCTTTTTGCTCGCAGCACATTCTATCGGCTGCCTTATCGACGACATGCGCGATACGTACACGATTGAGGACGGCCGCGTGACCACCTCCTTCGAGGCGACCGACGACCAGCTCAAGGCCGCCGAGGACGCGGCCGAGGACGTCGGCGGCGTCATGCTCTACAAGAACTTCTCCATCGACGCCATCATCAAAAAGGCGTCCGGCGACGACGGCACCAAGCGCACGCTGCGCACCTACGCTCACCGCACCAAGGTCGATATCGCGTCCTACTGCGAAGGCAGGCAGCCCCGCGCGGGCGACGAGGTGGCCATCGACCGCGTCTTTGCCACCAACAACGATCTTGCCGTGGGCGACAAAGTCGAGCTCGAGGGCCGCACCTACACCATCTGCGGCATCATGACGCAGCCCGATAGCCAGGCGCTGTTCCTCAACAACTCCGACTTTACGGTCAACACTATCACCTATGGCGTGGCCGAGGTCACCGACGCCGGCTTTGCCGCGCTCGAGGACGCCGGCGGTGCGCCCGCCTACACCTACTCCTTTACCTTTAGCGATCGCGACCTCTCCACCGCGGACCGTATCGATGCCGAGCAGGATATGGTCGAGGCGCTGGTGGACGCCGATGCGCGCGTGGACGACCTGACCGATGCCGATTCCAACCAGGGTATCGGCTATGCGCGCGACGATGTGGACGGCGACTCCATGATGTGGACGACGCTGCTCGACATCATCATCGTGATCATGGCGTTTGTCTTTGTGGTGCTCACCGACGCCACCATCGAGGAAGAGAGCGCCATCATCGGCACACTACTCGCCAGCGGCTATCGCCGTCGCGAGATCGTGCTGCATTACCTGGCACTTCCCGCCATTGTGGGCGTGCTCGCGGCGCTGCTGGGCACCGCGCTCGGCGTCGTGTTCTTTACCGAGCCCATGCGCAGTCTCTATTACGGCTCGTACAGCCTGCCGCCCTTCCAGGTGTACTGGAGCTGGGAGATCTTTGTGAAGTGTGCCGTGGTTCCCGCCGCCGCGCTCATTCTCATCACGCTGGTGGGCTTGCTTCGTAAGATGGGCAAGACGCCGTTGCAGTTCCTTCGTCACGAGGCGAGCGGCAAATCGGGCACCAAGCGTGGCCTGCAGCTGCCGGAGCGCATGGGTTTTGTTTCCCGCTTCCGCCTGCGTATCTTCCTGCGCAACCTGGGCAACTTCGCCACGCTCTTCGTGGGCATCGCGTTTGGGTCGCTGCTTTTGCTCTTTGGCCTGGCGATTCTGCCCACGATGACGCACTATGCGGACAACCTGGAGACAAGTCTTGTCGCCGAGCATCAGTACACGCTCAAGGCGCCGTTGGAGCTTGAAGGCACCGCCGAGGAACGCGGGCAGTGGTCGGCGCTCGAGCGTCTGCAGTCGGTGGACGGCGCGCTCCTCACTGCCGCCCAAGATGCCGACGACGAGCTTGACGACGCGGTCGATGCCGCGCAGGCGGCGGCCGATGCTGCGACAAGCGCTCCGTCTGCCGAGAGCCTGACTACAGCGCAGGATGCGCTCACCAAGGTCCAGGACAAGAAGGACGCCCTTTATGCGCGCCTCGACGATCTTGCCGACGCCCTTGGCTGCGACCGTGACGAGGCCATCGACCTGATCGAAAAGGCCTCGAAAATCGATACCGACAACGACAACATTCATCCCGTCAATACGACCGACAACGGTGCGGCGAAGATTGCACAGGCCGAGAAATACGCCGTTTACCAGCTGCAATACGACCGCGGCGACGGAAATGGGCAGGAGACGATTTCCGTCTACGGTGTCTCGTCCGATTCACGCTACTGGAAGGACCTCGATGTGGGCGACGGGCGTGTCGTCTTTGGCGGCGGCCTGCTCGACAAGTTTGGCTGGAGCGAGGGGCAGAAAGTCACGCTCCACGACAAGTACGAGGGCAAGGACTATTCGCTGGAGTACGCGGGCAAGGACGCCACTTGGGGCTCCAAGTCGGACATGAATATCTATATGGGCATCGACGACTTTAACGAGCTGTTCGGCAACGACGCTGCCTACTTTAACGGCTACGTGAGCGACGAGAAGCTCGACCTTGACGCACGCTACTTTGCCGGCGACACTACGCCCGACGACATGCGCGCCGTGGGTGACCAGTTTATTGGCATGATGAGCGACATGATCGGCATGATGGTCGGGCTCGCGGTGTTCATCTTCCTGCTGTTTATGTATCTGCTGACCAAGGCCGTCATCGACCATAGCGCCCGCTCGATCAGCTACATGAAGGTCTTTGGTTATCGCGACGGCGAGATCTCGCACCTGTACATCCGCTCGATCACGCTGTGCGTGGCGGCATCGCTCGTGCTGAGCCTGCCCGTGATCATCGGCTCGCTTACGGCCATCTTCCGTTCGATGCTGCTCGCCTACAACGGCAATATTGAGATCTACGTGCCCGCTTGGTCCATGGCGGCGTGTGTCGGCATCGGCTTTGCGACCTACCTGGTCGTGGCGCTGCTACACACGCGCTCTATCAAGCGCGTCGGCCTGGCCGAAGCCCTCAAGGTGCAAGAGTAGCAATTGGGGACGTTCTTAAACGACTAGTCATCGGGGACAGTCTTTGTCGGATTGCCGGCTCGTCGGCCGGGCTGGCAGGGACTGTCCCCAAGCACTCATTTAAGTCTGTCCCCAATGAGTGGTTTCAGTCATTTAAGTCTGTCCCCAATGAGTGCCTAAGGACTCGGTGCGGCGCTTGACTTCAACCCCGCTTTAACGGGTACCATCCTCTATGTCTGTAACGCCATATAGACCGAGGGGATAGATCTATGACCGCAACCGCACCCGCAGCACCGGCAAAGGTGTACTTCACCAACCTGCGCACGCATGCTCGCGAGAGCCAGCTCGACAAACTCAAGCGCCTCATTCGCCGCGCCGGCATTGAGCAGATCGACTTTGAGAACAAGTTCGTCGCTATCAAGATTCACTTTGGAGAGCTGGGCAACCTGAGCTTTTTGCGCCCCAACTACGCCCGCGCCGTCGCGGATGTCGTGAAGGAGCTGGGCGGCAAGCCCTTCCTCACCGACTGCAACACGCTTTATGTCGGTAGCCGCAAAAACGCGCTCGAGCACATCGACACCGCCTACCAGAACGGCTTTACCCCGTATGCCACGGGTTGCCAGATCATCATCGCCGACGGCCTCAAGGGTACCGACGAGGCGCTCGTCCCGGTCGAGGGCGGCGAGTACGTGCGCGAGGCAAAGATCGGCCAGGCACTCATGGATGCCGACATCGTGATCAGCCTCACGCACTTTAAGGGTCATGAGCAGGCCGGCTTTGGCGGCGCCATGAAGAACCTGGGCATGGGAGGCGGCAGCCGTGCCGGCAAGATGGAGCAGCATGCCGCCGGCAAGCCGAGCGTCGATACTACCAACTGCGTAGGTTGCCGTGCCTGCGAGAAGATTTGCGCGCACAGCGCCATCACGTTTGACGGTACGCGTGAGCGCGAGCTTGCCAACGGCAGCACCCGCACGGTTCGCGTGGCTGCCATCGACCACGATCGCTGCGTGGGCTGCGGACGCTGCATTGCCGCGTGCAACCAGGACTGCATCAAGCCCGACTATGATGCCGCGGCCGACGTACTCAACTACAAGATCGCTGAGTACACGAAGGCCATTGTTCAGGACCGCCCGAGCTTCCACATCTCGCTCGCCATGGACATCAGCCCCAACTGCGATTGCCATCCCGAGAATGACACGCCCATCGTCAACGACATCGGCATGTTCGCGAGCTTCGACCCGGTCGCCATCGACCAGGCCTGCGCCGACGCCGTCCTGGCGTCCGAGCCGCTGCCTAACACCGAGCTTACCGACAGCGCGGCCAAGATGGAGCATAATCACGAGCATCTGGAGGGCGAGCGGGCGCGCGACCCCTTCTGCATCACGCATCCCGACACCGACTGGCGCGCGTGCATCGCGCATGCCGAGAAGATCGGCCTTGGCACGAGCAAGTACGAGCTCATCGAGGTCAAATAGCGCCTAGCTATTGGACAAAACAAGCGCCTTTGTAGCACAACTGTTAGTAAAAGCCGCCCGTGAGCACAGTGCCCACGGGCGGCTTTTTGGAAGTGCTAGGGGGTCAGATAGACCAGTAAACCGTCCTATTTCCTAAAAATTCTTGTCGAGGAAGTCGTCGACCGTATTCCAGTAGAGCTCGGGGTCGACTTGCGCGCTCTTGGCGTGGGTGGCGCCGTGGATAGTGAGCTTCTGTTTAACCTTGCTGGCGCACGCGTCGTAGTTTTGGTCGAGCATGTTGTACGGCACAAAGGTGTCCTGGTCGCCGTGGATAAACAGCATGGGAACCGTCGCGTGTTTGAGTTGCTCCACACTGCTCGCCTTATGAAAGTCGTAGCCCGCGCGCACGTTGCACACCAGGTTGGCTACATCGAGCAAGGGAAAACTAGGCAGGCCGAACACGTCTTTAAGCTGCAGGGAGAACTCGTCCCAAACGCTCGTGTAGCCGCAGTCCTCGATAATACACTTCACGTTTGCCGGCAGAGATTCTCCCGCCACGTTCATGGCGGTTGCCGCACCCATCGACTCACCAAAGACCAGGATGCGCGCCTTGGGGTCTGCCGCAACAATCCGCTCGATCCACGCGACGACATCGAGTCGCTCGGGCCAGCCCATGCCGATATAGTCACCGCCGGAGCGCTCGTGGGCGCGGGCGGCGGGCGCGAGCACGTTCATACTGCGGTCGTGGAATCGCTTGACGTATCGGGCCATGCCGATGGGCTCGTTCGTATATCCATGCAGGCAGACGGCATAATCGTGCGTGTTCTCCGACGCCGCGAAATACCAGGCAGCTAGTTCAGTCCCGTCATCTGCGGTAAGACTGCTGCTCTCGCGGTTCTGCTTAAACCAAGCCCGCGCTTCGGTCTCCTCGGCATCCATCTGCTCGCCCTTTTCGGCATTCTTGCCGTCCTGCATCATCTTCATGGTGTATGGAGCGCGAGGGTTCAGCGCGAAGTCGAACAAAAAGTTGCCGGCAAATCCGAGTAGTACGACAACGAGCACCGCCACGGCGATGCAGGCTATCTTAAGGCCCCGATGAGGACGTTTATTTTCAGCCATAAACCGCTCTCCTATAAGATGTTTATATGTCAACATTTAATGCAAGCGCATTATGGATGTTCGCCGTTGATGCGTCAACAAGCAAAGAATGGGTAAACAAAAGGTCACGTAAGGTGCAAATTTCGCACGTACCCAGACGCTTTGATATAGTGTTGAGAACTATTTATGTTGGAGGATGTAACCGGCATGTCCGATTCGAGCGACAGCTCCAAGCCGCGACCTAAAGCCGCGGCCGTTCCGCAGTACACGGTGGGCGAGGAGATCATGAACTCCGTCACCCATGGTGTCGGCTGCCTGCTTGGTATCGCAGGCCTCGTACTTCTGATCGTATTCGCCGCCCTGCGCGGCGGCGGGCCGGCACACATGGCCGCGGCCATCGTCTACGGCGTCAGCATCATCCTCGAATACCTGGCCTCCACGCTCTACCACGCGATTCAGCCCGAGCGCGCCAAGCGCGTGTTCCGCATTATCGACCATAGCTGCATCTACCTGCTCATTGCGGGCAGCTATACGCCGTTTTGCCTTATCACGTTGGCAGACGACGGCGGTGCCGCGCTGTTCTTTGCCGTATGGGCCATCGCCATCGTCGGGATCGCCCTCGAGTGTTTTTTGCGCGAGCGTCAGCCGCACTGGGTAAGCGGCTTGGTCTACCTGCTGATGGGCTGGCTCGTCGTCTTTAAGCTGCCCGAGCTCGTGTCGCTGCTCAACCCCGTGGCACTTGCCCTGCTCGCCGTCGGCGGCGTGTGCTACACCGTGGGCGTGCCGTTCTACATCGCCAAAAACGTGCGCTACCTGCACAGTGTTTTCCACTTGTGGGTGCTCGCCGGCAGCATCTTCCAGTTCATGGCGGTGATCCTCTTCGTAATTTAGCGACCACGCCTGCGCGCCCGCGTCCTCGTTTGGGCGCCGGCGCCATTGCCGTATCCGCCATCAACGTTTTAACCTGACGTCCCGAATCTTGGAGGTTCGAGAAACTCCCGATGGACATAACCATCTCCCTTATCACCACCCTCGTTTTGACCCTCATCAACGGCTACTTCTCTATGTCCGAGATGGCCCTCACCACGGCCAAGCGCGCCGTGCTGGAGCACGAGGCCGAGGAGGGCGACAAGCGCGCCGAGCGCGCCATCAAGCTGGCCGCCGACTCCGACCAGCTGCTGGCTACCATCCAGGTCGCCATCACGCTCGTGGGCTTCGCCTCGTCTGCCGTCGCCTCGACGAGCCTGTCCGACCCGCTTGCCACGTGGCTCATGAGCTTTGGCATCGCGCCGCTCTCCGCCATCGCGCGCGGCCTGGCGCCGGTCATCATCACCGTCGCGGTCGCCTTCGTGTCCATCGTGATCGGCGAGCTCGTCCCCAAGCGCATCGGCCTGGCCAATGCCGAGGGCGTGTCCAAGCAGGTCGTGGGACTGCTTTCCGTGTTCCAGAAGATTGCTCGCCCGCTCGTGTGGCTGACTGGCGCTTGCTCCGATGGCCTGGCCCGCATTCTGCGCATCAAGAGTGCCGACGACCGTCAGAACGTCTCGGAGGAAGAGATCAAGTACATGGTCTCGGAGCAGGACGACCTGCTCGACGAGGAAAAGCGTATGATCCACGAGATCTTCGACCTGGGCGACACCGTTGCCCGCGAGGTCATGGTGCCGCGCGTGGACACCACCATGTGCGAGGACGACGAGACGGTCGCCGACGTGCTGTCCACAATGCGCCAGACCGGCTTCAGCCGTATTCCCGTCTACCACGAGGATCCCGACAACGTGGCGGGCATCGCGCACATCAAGGACCTGATTCAGCCCGCGCTCGACGGCAAGGGTGACCAGCCCATCGCCGACTTTTTGCGCGACGCCACCTTTGTGCCCGACACCAAGGACATTCTGCCGCTGCTGTCCGAGATGCAGACCTCGCACGACCAGATCGTGGTGGTCGTGGACGAGTACGGCGGCACGGCCGGCATCATCACCATCGAGGACATCGTCGAGGAGATCGTCGGTGAGATCGAAGACGAGTTCGACCCCGATAACAAGTACCTCACGCGCCTCTCGCGTCGCGAGTGGCTCGTCGATGGGCGTTTTTCGTGCGATGACGCAATTGAGCTTGGATGGCCGCTCGAGGAAAGCGATGATTATGAGACCATCGCCGGCTGGATTTTGGAGCTTTGCGACTCGGTGCCCGACATCGGAGAGGTGTTTGAGGTTGCGGGGTACAAGTTTAAGGTGCAGTCGATGCGTGGCCGGCGCATCTCGCTCATTCGCGTGATCGCTCCGGCCGAAACCGATAAGAAGGATTCCGAGTCCGCGGCGGACGAGCCGGCGGCGTCGGGTGCGGATGCTGCGATTCCGCACGACGGCGACGAGTAGGGCAAGGAAGAGTAGGGGAGAGTTATGGCAGGCCTGTTCAACATCCTTAAGGTCACCGTCAGTGAGGACAAGATCTGCGCGCATGTGCTGGTGAACCCCGGCATGCCGCTCATGACCTCGGAGGACATCGAGGCCACGGCGCGCGTGTACTACCTGGTGCCGGCGATTGCCAAGCACCTGTGCCTAGGCGATTCCGGTCGCGAGTTCCAGGACTGCATGGGTCAGACCGAGCTCTGCCACCTGCTGGAGCACGTGACGGTCGAGCTCATGAACGAGACCGGTCTTGCCGGTAGCATCTCGTGCGGCCGCACGCGCGTAAGCGAGCATGACGAGCGTGTCTTTGAGGTCGAGCTTTCGTGCCCCGACGACGCTCTGGCCATCGGTGCGCTGTCGTCGGCCACCTTTATGATGGACTGGGCGTACCTGCACGCCGACCAGCCTGCCCCCGACGTGGAGGGCACGGTCGCGGGCCTGCGCAACCTGGTGCTGGGCATGCGCGCCGAGGCCGAGGGCAAGGATCCGCATGAGGCCGTCGCTGCTGCGAACGGCGAAGATGCTGCCGAGGACGAGGGCGCTGACGAGGGCGATGTGCCGGTCGACGCCGAGCCCGTTGCCGATGCGACCGCCGAGCCCGTTCCCACCGAGCCCCAGGGCGTCCCCAACTTTGACGACGAGCCCCAGGTGGCGATTGATACCGAGGGCGCGGTTGCCGAGAACCACGAGGCCTCCGCTGCCGTCTTTGGCGGTGCGGCGACGGTTCCGGCGGGACCTGCGCATGAGGGCGGCCTGCCGCTCGTGGACGGCGCCGGCGAGGACCCGGGTGCCACGGTGGCCATGCCGGCTGTGCCTCAGGAGTAGGCCTACGCGTTTATCACCATCACGTACCTGCGCCTTTGCCGTACGCAGATGAGCGGAGCGGCAAGTGATGCGCTGCGGGTATAATGGACAGCATTCAAACGGTGGGCACCGACGTGCCCGCAGGAGAGGAATGATCATGGGTAAGACTTTCAGCTTTGTCTCCGGCGCACTTTTTGGTGCTGCTGCTGGCGCTATTATCGGTGTTGCTCTGGCCCCACGCTCGGGCGCCGAGACCCGCGCCATGGCTGCCGATATCGCCAACGACGCCTGGGACAATATGCGCGACACCTACGAGCACAGCGCCGAGGAGGCCCGTGCCGCGGTGAATGACTTTGGCCCGATGGTCGACGCCAAGACTGACGACCTACGCGCCAAGGTCGACCTGGCCCGCGAGCGCATGGACCAGCTGCGCGAGCAGCTCAACGACGCCATTTCGGGCGGCAACGTGACGCCTGCCGCCGACGTCGTGGTCGAGAACGCCGTCGAGGCTGATGCCGAGGCTGCGGAGCCCTCGACCGAGGCATAATGCGCGCCGGGGATTTTGTCGGCGCCAAGATCTATCGCAAGCCTACCGAGGACAAGCGCACCAAAAAGGACGGCACGCCGCGCAGCCCTAAAAAGCTCGGAAAGATTCACTTTCCGGTCTTTACCCCGGGCGGTACGCGCGTGGTCGGCTTTATGGTCCGCCAGTCCGATATCGCAGGCATGATCGAGCGTCCCGATCGATTCGTAGCGCTCGACGCCATTGGTGTCTACGAGGGCGCCATTGCGGTCGATGACGCCAAGGACACCTACGATGCCGCCGCGGCCAAGCGCCTCGACATTAACCTGGACGATTGCATCATCTGGGTTGGTATGGACGTGCGCACGGAATCGGGCGATGTCGTGGGCTATTGTTCGGACGTGGAGTTCAAGCCGCGCTCGGGCATCGTGCAGGCATTCTATGTGACCGCCGGTGCTGCTTCGAGTGTTTTGGTTGGTGACACGCAGGTGCCGCCGACGATGCTGCGCGGCTACGAGAACGGCGCGATGATCGTTTCGGACGAGGTCAAGGCGCTCGGGTATTCGGGCGGCGCCGCCGCAAAGGCTGCCGAGGCCAGTGTCGTGGTGGGCGATAAGGTCAAAAAGGGCGCCAAGGTGCTCGATGACAAGGGATCGGTTGCCGTGGACAAGGGCAGTCGCGCGCTGGGCAAGCAGCTCGGCAAGACGCGCGGCATGTTCAAGGCCTTTAAGGACGAATACCAAAAGGCGAGCGGGAGCTCGTCAAAAGCTAGCAAATAGCGACGTACCAAATGATGGGAGGCGAGCCGGAGACCTGTTGCTCCGGCTCGCTGTGTTTATGGGGGAGGGCACATGCGCCAAAACGGATCCAACTTAAACGGGCACTCCGGTGCGCGTCCGACGGCTCGCCGCGACCTGGGGCAGCTGCCCAGCGGCCAGCGCAAACGCCGCCGTAAGCCCGGCGCGATGTACCTCAACCATAGCCGTGGTTTTAGCGACCGCAGTGCGCGCATTGGCAACGGGCGCTCGCCCCGCCGTCCATCCCGTCTGCCCTATGCGCTCATCGCCGTGGGCTGCGCGCTCGTGCTGTTTATCGCTGCCGTCGTGGGCTACGTCAACCGCAGCGTGGACGTGGAGCTCAACGGACAAAAGACCGCGGTGCGCGTGGGCTCTACGCTGCAGAATCTTATCGACGACCAGGAGCTGACCGACACCTATGACGCGGGCGACCTGCTGGCCGTCGATGACAGCGTGCTCAAGCGCCACGGGGGCGAAAAGCTGTCGGTGAAGGTTGACGGCAAGCGTGTGAAGCAGGGCAAATGGGATAGTCGCGAGCTTACGGGCGGCGAGAAAGTGACGGTCAAGGACGGCCGCAACACCTACGAGAAGCACGAGGTCCAGGCCACGACCATCGAGCCCAAACTGACGGTCGAGGGCACGGGTGCCATTGAGTATGTCAAAACTTGGGGCGTCCAGGGCCGCTCCGAGGTGTGGGTCGGCGAGCAGTCGGGCAAGACGCAGGACCGCGGCGAGGTTGTGCCCGCCGCCGACTGCGTAGTCGAGTGCGCAAGCGTAGCGCCCAAGGGCAACGAAAAGTATGTGGCCCTGACGTTTGACGAGGGCCCGAGTGGCGCGACCAAGCAGATCTTGCAGGTGCTCAAGGAAAAGGGCGTCACGGCGACGTTCTTCCTTTCGGGCGATGCCGCGGAGGCCTCGCCTGCTACTGCCAAGGCGATTGTCGATGCCGGGTGTGAGATCGGCTCCAACAGTTACAGCGATGATTCGCTCAAGGGCGAAGATCGCGAGACGGTGCGCAATCAGATCACGAAGGGCACCGAGGCGATTAAGTCGGCGACCGGCGTTGAGACGATGCTGTTGCGCGCCCCGTACGCCGCCTTTGACGAGCAAAACTGGATTGACTCGATGGACCTGGTGTCCGCCGTGGTCTCGTGGAATATCGACTCGGGCGACTGGCTGCTCAACGGTGCCGACGAGCAGGTCTCGACGGTGCTCGATTCGGTGACGCCGGGCAATATTGTGCTGCTCACCGATAGCGACGAGTGCGCTGAGCAGACGCTCGAGGCGCTGCCGCAGATTATCGATGGCCTTGTTGCCGACGGCTACAAGATCGTGACGCTCAGCGACCTGGTCAAGACAGACACGGCGCTCAGCAAAAAGCTCACCTCGCTCACCAAGGTCACCATGCCCAAGAACGCCGTATTCCCCCAACTCGCCGAGGACGACGACACCACGGAGTAGTCCCCAACGACTATGTCACGGATACGTCAGCGTTTGGTATGCCTGCAATGTGCAGCGCATAAATTCGGTGCCGCAGGGCGATGCTGATGCTATAGTTACTGCGGTTAATGAGGGTCAAGAGAAAGGTTACAGGTGAAATCCAAACCTCGACCATACAGTCGATGACCCCATGCAGGTGCTTTTTGCGCATGCACGGGGTGTAAGCGTCGAGCGGCGTGCCGCCCGCGCATGCGTATACATATCCAGAAGCCCCCGGACGCCGCACGCGCGGCCGCGTCCGGAGGAATAATGATGGGGAGCACCATTGAATTATCTGAGTGAGATGCTCAAATTGCCGGTCTTGGACGTCGACGGCGAAAAGCTCGGCGTGGTCAACGATTTTGGCATTGCTACCGGCGAAGTTTTTCCGCACGTGACGTCGCTCGCGTTCCGCGGCCCCGGCAAGACGCCGTTTATGATCAGCTGGCGCAAATGGGTCGACCGTATCGACGAGACGGGCGTGTATCTCAACACGTCTGCCACCAATATTCGCTTCTCGTACCTGCAGCCGACCGAGCTCCTGCTGGCGCGCGACGTGCTCAATAAGCAGATCGTCGACACGCAGGGCATGAAGGTCGTGCGCGTCAACGACATCAAGTTTTCCATGTCGGGCGAAAACCAGCTGCGCCTGTTGGGTGCCGAGGTCGGTGCCCGTGGTCTGCTGCGCGCGATCAGCCCCGCACTCGAGCACGTCGTCGAGGGCTTTATGAAGCACCTGGGCAAGCCGCTCAGCGAGGACATCATCGCTTGGTCCTACATGGACCTGCTCGACCGCTCGACTAAAAACATCCAACTCTCGGTGTCGCACAAGACGCTCGGCGAGCTGCACCCTGCCGACATCGCCGACATTATCGAGCAGCTCGACCCGCGCCTACGTGCGCAGGTGTTTGCGCAGCTCGATACCGCCCAGGCAGCCGAAGCTATCTCGGAGTTCGATGACGACGAGCTTATGACCGAGATGCTCGAGGGCCTGTCCGACACGGACGCATCGTCGATGCTGGCCATGATGGACCCGGACGATGCAGCCGACCTGATCGACGAGCTCGATTATGAGAAGGCCGAGAAGCTCCTGCGCCTGATGGGCGTCAAGGAGGAGAAGGCGATTCGTAACCTGCTGGGGTATGAGGACAACACCGCCGGCCGCATCATGACCTCGGAGTTTGTCTCCCTGCCCGCCACGGCAACGGTCGGCGATGCTATCGAGGCGATTCGCAAACTCGACGAGGACTTTGAGAGCGTCTACTACGTCTACACCGAGGATCCGAGCGGCATGCTGACGGGCGTGCTTTCGCTGCGCACGCTGATCGTTGCCGACCGCGACGCCACGCTGGGCCAGCTCGCCTATCGCGATCTGGTCTACGTGTCGCCCGACGAGGATCAGGAAGACGTGACGGACGAGATGACCAAGTACGACCTGGTCGCCATCCCCGTCTGCGACGAGAACCGCCATATCCTGGGCATCGTGACCTTCGACGACGCCATGGACGTTATCGCCGAGGAGCATCAGGAGGACCTGCAGATCGCCGGCATCGGCTCGGGCGACAGCGCGTCGGACGACTCGACGAACGTGCTCAGCTGGTTTGTGCATCGCCAGTACTGGGTTGTCGTGTGGGGCATCGCCTCGTGCATCATGGCGACCGTACTGGGAACGGCGCTCGGCTCCGCGCATCTGGTGGTGTTCCCCATGTGCGCCATGCCGCTCGTGCTGCTGGCGGCCTCGCGCATGGTGTCGTTCGTCAAGAACTACTTCCTGGAGTATGACGGTCACGACGACGAGCCCAAGCCGTATCTGGGGTTCTTCTTCCAGAGCACGGGCATGGGCCTGATTCTGTCACTCGTGACCTACCTGTGCGCCCAGCTGGTGCGCACCGCTGCATTCCCCGATGCGCCCATGTTTGAGGAGCAACTCTTTACCGGGTGCTTTAATATCGCTGCCATTATTTGCCTGGTTGGCAACATGAGCGCCGTGATTTACCTGATGGTGCTGTTCTGGCGTGACGAGCATGACCTCAACACGTCGGGCACCGCCATGAACGTCATTGCCGTCATGATTTCGTGTGTGGCGTATTGCATCGCCGCGGTGCTGCTCGCCATATCAGTCATGGGTTAGGTGGTCGCGTGCAAAATACCAAGCAAAAGTCGGGCACCAAGCAAAAGTTGACCATCGCGGCCATCTTTGGCGCTATGGGTCCCGGTCTGCTGGCGGCGCTTTCGGGCAATGACGCCGGCGGCATTGCAACGTATTCCAGCGCGGGCGCCAGCTATGGCTACAAGATGCTGTGGATGCTTCCTGTCATGACTGTGCTGCTCATCGTGACGCAGGAGACCGCGGCGCGCTGCGGCTGCGTCACGGGCAAGGGCCTGGCATCGCTCATTCGCGAGCGCTTTGGCGTGCGCAAGAGTGTACTTGCTATGGCGGCGCTGTTGATCGCCAACACGGCTGTGACCATTTCGGAATTTGCGGGCATCGCGAGTGGTCTTGCCCTGTTTGGCGTTCCGGCGAGCATCTCGGTGCCGCTCGTGGCGCTGCTGGTGTGGATGCTTACCATGTCGGGGAGTTTCCAGCGCATCGAGAAGATTCTGCTGCTGGTGAGCTGCGTGTTCGTGACCTACATCGTCGCCGCGTTTATGGCTGGCCCCAACTGGGGTGAGGTCGCGGTCGACCTGGTCGTGCCTAACATTCAAAATGACCCCAGCTACGTGTCGCTCGTGGTCGCAACGATCGGTACCACCATCGCGCCGTGGATGATTTTCTTGGCGCAGAACAACGTGGTCGATAAGAACGCGGGCGAGGACGATATCGTGCTGCAGCGTATTGATACCGTGAGCGGCTCGATCGCTGCCGATGTCATTGCCGGCTTTATTATCATCACGACCGGTACGGTGTTGTTCCCGGCGGGTATTCAGATTAGCGATGCCGCCGATGCTGCCCGCGCGCTGGAGCCTATTGCGGGTCAGTGGTCCACGGTACTGTTTGCCTCGGGCTTGGTCGCGGCGAGCTTCTTGGCCGCCTGCGTGCTGCCGGGCGTTACGTCGAGCGCTATCTGCGAGGCATTTGGATGGGAGCGCGGTGCCGACCGCAGCTGGGACGAGGCCCCGGTCTATCGCGGCATCATTACGGCCATCATCGGTATCTCTGCCGTGCTGGTGCTTATGCCCGGCGTCGATCTGTTCCAGATTATGATGACCTCGCAGGTCATCAATGGCGTGCTACTGCCCGTGGTTCTGGTGTTCCAGGTGGTTATCGCCGCCGACCGTCACATTATGGGCGCCAACCGCAACGGCCGCGTATGGAACGTGCTCACGTGGGCGACTATCGGCGTGATTACGGTGCTCACGGTCGTCATGTTTGTCCTGCAGGCGATGGGCTACAGCGCTTAGCGCCTCTTTTGGACTCCAAACAGGCCGCTGCCATGGGTTGCGGCCTGTATTTTGCCTGTTATAGGGGGTTAGTAATATGTGAGTGGACAAATAATGCCAAATATGAGTACTGTTGTCTGGCCGATAGCATTTACGACCAAGAAAATAATGAACATAGTTAAGAATCTGTTTATTAAAAGCGGGTCTCCAAGTCCTAAGCCGGCCATTCTGGTCAACTGGAAGGCTCGCGCGCTACCGCATGAGCGCCATTTTGGGTAGTTTTGCCTGCTACTAAAATGGTAACAGTACTCATATTTGCCCCTTTTTGTCCACGACCCCTTGGAGCCGGCTCGAAAAGAGTGATTTTGGGTTGTTTGCTGCGGGTGTGGGCTTGGAAACAACGTTCGGGGTGGCGAGGCGCCCAGAATTTGGTCGCAAGGAGGGCGTTCCTCGGCTGTGTCAGGAGTGTCCCTGGGTGCCGGCACATAAGGAACGTCCCTAACTGTCGGAGGGGGTGCCTGCCGTGGCAGGTACCCCCCCCGGATGTGGGAAGTTTGCGCTGCAGGTTACTTGTCGGTGCCCAGCTTGTGCGGCTTGAGAGCGAGCGCATTGACGAGCGCGTCGGTGGCAGACTTGACGGCTGCCGGCTGCGGATCGTTGACGTGATCCTCGGGATGCACGGGCAGGTCCTTCTTGACTGCATCGTGGATCAAGTTGAGGTACTCAGTCACGCCAGTGGTCGATAGGTGCGTGCCATCGCCATCGAACAGGTCGTTGCGATTGGCACTGTATCCGTACCAGTCGATAACGCGCACGTTTTTGTAGCGCGTAGCGGCGTTGGCGATGGCCTGGTTGGTAGAACCAACCCATGGCTGCGGGCTGCGCGTGTTCACAAACACCACAATACGCTTATCTCCTGCATCGGCCATGATGGCGTCGATCTGGTCGTCGGTTACCAAGCCGTTGGTGCCCAGCGCAAAGACCACGATCTTGCCGGCAAGGTTCTGTTGGAGATAGCCCTCAAATGTCGCGCGGCCCGCATCAAACTGGCGGCCCTTTTCGGCATCGATGTGACTGTGGGGGAATACGCCGTCAAAGGAATCGACGGCGCGCAGCGACACGGAGTCACCGATCATCAGCAGGTCGTAGGAGCCATCGGGGAAGCCGTCGTTGTCCTTGTCGGTGTCGTCGGCTGCCTGTTGGTCCGTTGGCGCGGTGTTCTTGGCTTCCTTGTTGAGGACTTCGGCGCCCTCACCGCTCAGTGCGGAGGTCTCCGGCACAAAGATCAGGCCGCCCAGAGCAACGACCAACACGACAGCGCAGGCTGCGCAGACAGGGACGTGCGCGCGCACCCAGTTGGCGGGCGCGGTGGTGCCGTCGCGGAACTCGGATACGGTGCGCCCAAAGGCGCCCTTTCTAAACGGCGTCTCGATAAAGCGATATGAACATTCGGCTACGGCGACCACCAACAACACCTGCAAAATGTACTGCCACCATGGCGTATCGTTGATGTTGGCGACCGGGTTCATGAGCAACAGTAGCGGATAGTGCCACAGGTAGATGCTGTACGAGCGCTTGCCAACCCACACGAGCGGCTCGGCGGACAGTGCGCGGGCAACCATTCCCTGGGGCTGCACGCAGGCCGCGATGACCATGAGCGTGAGGATGGAGCATAGCAGCGTGCCGCCGCGATACTGGAACGCGGTGTAGCCGTTGGTGAGCGCGACCATGGCGGCAAGGCCAACCAGACCCACGACGCCCAACACATCGATGGATGCGGGCGAGGACCAAAAGCGCACGAGGGCGCTCGGCTGTGCCGGGACGGTCTCGGCTGCGTTGTCGGCCTTCTCGCCAGGCTTGCCCTCGGCGTTCTTGCCGTGCTTGGCGGCGCCAGCCAGGCGATTGAGCCCCAAACGATGAGCGAGACGCACCGGCGCTAGGTCGCGATCGGGGATAAAGGCCATCCAGGCGCCCAGCAGCAGCGAGAAGACGCGGGTGTCGGTGCCGTAGTACACGCGGCTGGGGTCGGCGGCAGGGTTGTAGAGCACCATCATGGCAAGGGCGGATACCGCTGCGAGTCCCAGGACCACACGGCGCGTGTTGGGTTTGCTCACATGCATGGACACCATGGCAAACAGCAGCGGTGGCCAAACCAGGTAGAATTGTTCCTCGATGGCGAGCGACCAAAAGTGCGTAAGCGGCGAGGGGTCGCCCAGGGCGTTGAAGTACGAGACGTCCTGCATAATCTGCCACCAGTTGTTAAAGAACAGCAGCGACGGCAGAATGTCGGGACGCATCTTGGTGAGCATCACGTGGTTGAAGACGGTGCACAGCGCACAGGTTACAACCACAACGGTCACCACGGCGGGGACCAGGCGACGGATGCGGCGGATCCAGAAGCTCTTGAGGTCGATGCGGCCGGTCTTAGCGACTTCGTTGAGTAGCAGGCGTGTGATCAGATAGCCCGAAAGCACAAAGAAGATCGTGACGCCAAGCAGGCCGCCCTGAGCCCACGTGAGGTTGAGGTGATAGAGCACCACCGCGACGACGGCAAGCGTGCGCAGGCCGTCAAGGGCAGGGATGTAGCGGGACTTGGGGCGAGCAGGCGTCTGCTCCGCGGCGGGAGTGTTGGCGCGGCCCGCGTTGTTGGCAGAAGCGCGATGGGGGCTCGCGGTGCGTCGCGGCTCGTTGGCACGGCGTTCGCCCTTCACGCGTTCGTGCGGCGCCGGCTCGTTGCCCGTGCGGCGTCGACCGCGCGAGCCCGATTGCGAGAATTGTTCCATAAAACATCATCCAATGACGAGAATAATCAGCACGTATTCATTGTAGCTGCCTGCCCCTGTGAATGCTTGCTGCTGGCGCAAGCTCAAGCGCGCGTCCACATCAAAGTGGACTAAAGTTATAGGGGGTGCGAGAGTGCACAATCGTTGGTCGACGGTGGGCGCAAAGCCTGAAGACGAGGAGGTTTCCATGGCGGATCACAGCATCGTTGCGGTGTTCGGCAGCATGAACATGGACCTTTCGGTGGCGTGCGAGCGCATGCCGCGCGCGGGCGAGACAGTCGGTGGCAGCGGTTTTATCACCAACGCTGGTGGCAAGGGCGCTAACCAGGCCGTCGCTGCTGCGCGCATGGGTGCGCGCACGTGCATGATTGGCGCTGTTGGGCGCGATACCTTTGGCGATGCGCTTGTGGCAGGGCTCCAGGATGCCGGCGTGGGCGTTGAGTTTGTGGCGCGTCGCGATGACGTGGAGACCGGTACCGCGACTATCATTCGCTGCGAGAGCGACAACCGCATCGTGCTGTCGCCGGGCGCCAACCATGCGCTTGCGGGCGAGGACGTTGCCCGCGCACTGAGGCGCTTGGTGGCCGACGAGCTCGACGGCGATGCCAGCGAGTTTGCCCCGGCTGCTGGCGGCGTCTTTATCGCCCAGGGCGAATGTGACCTTGCAGCGACGGCCGAGGCGCTTGCTTGCGCTCACGAGCTGGGGTTCTATACGGTCTTTAACCCTGCGCCCGCCTGCGAGCTGCCTGCGGAGGTCTGGCCTGCGGTCGACCTGGTCTGTCCCAACGAGACCGAGTGCCAGGTTCTGACGGGCATTCTGCCCATGGATGATGCGAGTTGCGTCGCCGCGCTCAATGCGCTGCTCGACAAGGGCCCCGGCGCCGCGGTCATCACGCTGGGCGGTGCCGGCTCGGTTACGCTCGGCGATGGCGGTGAGCTGCTGCGCATGCCGGCACTTTCAAGTACGGTAGTCGATACCACGGCCGCCGGCGATACGTTTATCGGTGCGTTGGCGGCGGCTCGCCTAGAGGGCTTGCAACTCTTTGAGTGCATGGCCGCGGGTGCTCGCGCCTCGGCGGTGACGGTATCGCGCCTGGGCGCTCAGCAATCGATTCCCACGCGCGCCGAAGTTGAACATTGGTTTGGTTAAACGATAAAGACGGAGAAGCGGAGTAGAACAATGGCAACCAAGAAGCTGATCCTTGATCTGGATATGGGTGTGGACGATGCGATGGCGCTCGCCTATGCCATCGCGAGCCCCGAGGTGGAGCTCGTGGGCATCACCACGTGCTTTGGCAACGTGCGCGTCGAGCAATCGGCGCACAACTGCCTGGCGGTGCTCGATCTGCTGGGTCGCCCCGAGGTTCCGGTGTACCTGGGTGCCGACCGTCCTCTGCAGGCGACTGAGCCCTATACGCCGCCGGCGTCCACCGCGCTCATTCACGGCAAGAACGGCATCGGCGGCGCGAGCGTGCCCGCGTCGCCCTACGAGCCGGTGGGAGCGACCTCGGCCGACGGCAACGCGGCGGTCGATTATCTGATCGATGCCGCGCGTACCTATGGTCCCGATCTGGTCTACGTAGCGACTGGCCCGCTCTCCAACCTGGCGCTCGCCCTGGAGCGCGATGCGGCGGCGATGATGTCCATCGGCCGCGTGGTCGTGATGGGCGGCGCCCTTACCGTGCCCGGCAACGTGAGCGCGGGCGCCGAGGCCAACATGGCGAGCGACCCCGAGGCAGCCGACGCGGTGCTGCGCTCGGGCCGTAAGCTCACCATGGTGGGTCTGGACGTGACGCATCGCGTGGTGCTCACACGCCGCGACATTGCCGGCTGGACGGGCTCGGGCACTATGGCTGGCTGCGCATTTGCGAGCATGGTCGAGCACTACATTGGCTCGTACGAGATGAACGCGCCCTACCTGGGCGGCTGCGCGCTGCATGATCCGCTGGCGGTTGCCGTGGCGATTGATCCAACGCTCGTGGGTGCGCTCGGCTGCAATCTGCGTGTTGATCTGCTGGGCGAGTATCGCGGCCGCACCATTTGCGATGAGCATCGCCTGTCCGATCCGGACAAGAGCGCGCTCGTGGCGCTCACCGTGGACGCCCCGCGCTTTCTCGCCGAATTCAAGGCACGCATGGCCCACGTCTTGGGCTAAGTGCTTCCTGCGCCCCGTCCCAAATTAGCTACCGAGTAAATGCATCCGTTGGGGGGAATAGTTGCGTCACTTTGCTTGACAACAGGCTAAACTAGCTAATAAACATTTACTATTCTGTTTAGATTGAATTTGCGGTCGTTTAGTTGCCGAGCCACGGGTGGTCAAGCCACGATGTCCGGTCACGACCGATGCTAGGGGGAACCATGGCCAAAGCAAGTGTCCGCGAGATCAGCCGCATCACCGGCTTTTCGCCCGCGACCGTGTCCAACGCGCTCAACCGCAAGCGCAGCGTGAGCGAAGAGACCGCTAAGATCATCCTTGAGTGCGCGCAGTCACTCGGCTACCAGCAGTCGACGCAACTCGAGAGTATCCAGTTCGTGCTTGCGCGCAAGACGGGCGCCATCCTGGACGAGAGCACCTTCCACCCTGCGGTCATCGAGGGCGTGGAGCGCCAGGCGCGTCGCCACGGCATGAGCACGAGCTTTGTCTCGCTCGACTTTAGCGACCTGGACGCCGTGCGCCCGCAGGTCGAGGGCCTGATCGCCGATCCGTCGGCCGCCATCGTGCTGATGGGTACCGAGCTGGGCGAGGAGGACTACGCCCTGTTCGCCAACGCCGCCGCCCACCTGATCGTGCTCGACGGCTGGAGCGACCGCCAGTACTTCGATGCCGTGGTCATCGCCAACACCGACTCGGTGCTGCGCGCAGTGGACCATCTTATCGAAAAGGGCCACAAGCAGATCGGCTATCTTGCCGGCGACCTGCGTATCCGCAACTTTAAGGACCGTGAGCGCGGTTACCGTCAGGCGCTTGAGGACGCGGGTCTCGAGCCCAATCCGGCATGGCATATCACCCTGGGCACCACGCTCGAGGGCGCTTACCACGACATGGGCGCCTGGCTCGATACCGTCTCGCGCGACGACCTGCCGACGGCTTTCTTCGCCGAGAACGACGTGCTCGCCGTGGGTGCCATGCGTGCCCTTAACGAGCACGGCGTGCGCGTGCCCGATGACGTATCGATGATCGGCTTCGATGATCTGTCCGTGGGCGCTTTCTCCAATCCGCCGCTCACCACGGTGCACGTTCCCAAGCACGAGGTGGGCGAGATCGCGGTACGCCGCCTGGTGGGCAACATCCGCAACCCCAAAAGCTACACCTGCAAGACGGCCGTTTCGACCTACTTTGTCGAGCGCCAGAGTGTGCGCGAACTCTAGGCGAAAGCGCCGCTTACTCGCGATAAATGCGCCCGCGTTACGGCGGACACACAAAACGCCACAGATAGAGGGTCCTTCGGGGCCCTCTTTTTTGTTCCCCTTGTATGTTCAGATTGTTTACATACCGTTTAGGCTGATTTCTCTACCGCCTACGGGTATTTCGCGTTAAACTACTAAACAGAAGAGTAAAACATTTAGTAAACAGAACAAAACGAAACATGCGTCTGTTTACTGAACATGTGACTAGGGGAGGACGTACATGGATAAGATCAAGCTCGGTTTTGTGCCCACGCGCCGCAGTATCTTTAGCGCGCCGGACGCGATCAAGTATCGCGGTCTGACGGCTGACCGCCTGCGCGAGATCGGCGTCGACATCGTCGATATCGACGACATCAACGACGAGGGCCTGCTGTTCGACGACAGCCATATCGAGCCTATCGTCAAGAAGTTCCGCGCCGAGGGCGTCGACGGCATCATGCTGTGCCACGCCAACTTTGGCACCGAGTACGTCTGCGCCCGCCTTGCCCGCGAGCTCGGCCTGCCCGTGCTGCTGTGGGGCCCGCGCGACGAGCGCCCCGAGCCCGACGGCACCCGCCTGCGCGACAGCCAGTGCGGCCTGTTCGCCACTGGTAAGGTCCTGCGCCGCTTCCAAGTTCCCTTCACCTACATGACCAACTGCCGTCTGACCGACCCCGAGTTCGAGCGCGGCGTCTGGGACTTCCTGGCTGTGTGCAACGTCGTTAAGACCTTCAAGCACACCCGCATCCTGCAGATGGCCACCCGTCCGTTCGACTTCTGGTCGACCATGTGCAACGAGGGCGAGCTGCTCGAGAAGTTCAACATCCAGCTTTCGCCCATCCCCATGACCGAGCTTGTGCAGGCCGTGCGCGACGCCCAGGCCGACGAGCAGGCCATGGCCGCCATGCTGGACCATATCCGCGACAGCTTTGAGATCTGCATTCCCGAGGACAAGGTCCCCGCGGTCGCCGGCCTGGCTATCGCTATGAAGCGCCTCGTTGAGAAGTACGGCTGCAACGCCGGCGCCATCCAGTGCTGGAACGCCCTGCAGGACGAGCTGGGCATTATGCCCTGCGCCGCCAACGCCATCCTCAACGAGATGGGTATCCCCGTCGTCTGCGAGACCGACATCCACGGCGCCATCACTGCGCTCATGGTCGAGGCGGCCGACCTGGGTCGTCACCGTGGCATGTTCGCCGACTGGACCGTCCGCCATCCCGACAACGAGAACGGCGAGCTGCTGCAGCACTGCGGCCCCTGGCCCTGCAGCTGCGCGGCCGTCAAGCCCAAGCTCACCTACCCGCTGGCCTTCGACCACCCCGGCGCGCTGACGGCCGAGGCCAAGCACGGCGACCTCACCCTTGCCCGCTTTGACGGCGACAACGGCGAGTACTCGCTGCTGCTGGGCAACGCCCGCGGCATCGACGGCCCTGCCGGCATGGGCACCTACCTGTGGGTCGAGGTCGAGAACCTCAAGCGCCTCGAGGCCAAGATCGTCGAGGGCCCCTACATCCACCACTGCGTGGCCATCCACGCCAACGTGGTGCCGGTGCTCTATGAGGCATGCAAGTATATCGGCATCGCCCCCGACCTTTATGACCCCATCGAAGAAGACGTCAAAGCCTACCTGCGAGGAGAGTAGAAATGGCAACTATCGAAGAGCTTGAGTCCCTGCGCTGGGACCTTCGCCGCGATTGCGTCGACATCATCATGGCCGGCGCCGGCGGCCACATCGGCGGCGACATGTCGGTCATCGATGCGCTGATGACCCTCTACGCCAACCACCTCAACATTTCGCCCGAGACCGTCGACGATCCCAACCGCGATCGCTTCGTGCTCTCCAAGGGCCATGCCATGGAGGCCTACTACGCGGTGCTCTGCCACGAGGGCTATCTTGACCTCGATGACGTCAAGGCCCGCTTCTCCAAGTTCGGCAGCCCCTACATCGGCCACCCCAACAACAAGCTCAAGGGCATCGAGATGAACTCGGGCTCGCTGGGCCATGGTCTGCCCGTGGCCGTGGGCATGGCGCTTGCCGGCAAGATGGATGGCCGCGACTACCGCGTCTACACCATCATGGGCGACGGCGAGCTTGCCGAGGGCTCGGTCTGGGAGGGCGCCATGAGCGGCGGCAACTACCAGCTCGATAACCTGTGCGCGCTCGTTGACCGCAACCGCCTGCAGATCAGCGGTAGCACCGAGGACGTCATGAAGCAGGATTCGCAGGAGGAGCGCTGGGCCGCCTTCGGTTGGAACGTGCTGTCCATTCCGGGCAACGACGTCCAGGCCATCGATGCCGCGCTGACGCTGGCCGCCGAGACCAAGGGTAAGCCCACGGTCATCATCCTCAACACGGTGAAGGGCTACGGCTCGCCCATCATGGAGGACAAGGCCGGCTGGCATCACCACCTGCCCAACGACGAGGAATATGCCCAGATCATCGCCGATTTCGCTGCCCACAAGGAGGCCATCAATGGCTAACAAGATCGCCAACCGCAAGGTTATCTGCGACACGCTGCTCGAGGCCGCCGCAACCGACAAGGACATCGTCGTCCTGTGCTCCGACTCCCGTGGCTCCGCGTCGCTCACGCCGTTCTTCGATCAGTACCACCAGCAGTCCGTTGAGGTCGGCATTGCCGAGCAGGACCTGGTGAGCATCGCCGCCGGCATGGCCTCGTGCGGCAAGAAGGCCTGGGCCGCCTCGCCGGCGTCCTTTGTGACCACGCGCTCGTATGAGCAGTGCAAGGTCGATGTCTCGTACTCCAACACCAACGTCAAGCTCATCGGTATCTCGGGCGGCGTTTCCTATGGCGCCCTCGGTATGAGCCATCACTCCGCGCAGGATATCGCCGCTATGAGCGCGATTCCCAACATGCGCGTGTATCTGCCGAGCGACCGCTTCCAGACCGCCGAGCTCGTGCGCGCCCTGGTTGCCGACAACAAGCCGGCCTACATCCGCGTGGGCCGCAACCCGGTGGAGGACGTGTATACCGAGGACGAGTGTCCGTTCCAGATGGATCGCGCCACCTGGGTGCGTCGCGGCACCGATGTGACGCTTGTCGCCACCGGTGAGATGGTCCGCCATGCCGTGGACGCCGCCGATCTGCTGGCCGAGCAGGGCATCTCGGCTACGGTGCTCGACATGTACTGCGTCAAGCCGCTCGATGCCGAGGCCGTGATCGAGGCCGCCGGCGCCACGCGCGCCGTCGTGACGGTCGAGGAGCACAGCCCCTTCGGCGGCCTGGGTTCCATGGTCGCGCAGGTCGTGGGCGAGCATTGCCCGCGTCCGGTCAAGTGCCTCTCCCTGCCCGATGCGCCGGTCATCACCGGCACGAGCCCCGAGGTCTTTGCACACTACGGCCTGACGGGAGAGGGAATCGCGCAGACCGTCGCCGAGTTCCTGCCCGCAGAGTAATTGGTGCATCGGGGACAGGTTTGCGCCAATCCTTTTTGGTTGAATTTTGAGCAGGCCGGCTGCGCTCTCATGAGCCGGTCGGCCACTCGCCCCTTGTCCGTCGGGTTTTAGTTTTGAATCGACGGGGGAGACAGGAGAGTACATGAGCAAATACATCATCGGAATCGATCAATCCACGCAGGGCACCAAGGCGCTGCTGGTGGACGAGGGTGGCCATCTGATCCATCGCGCCGATCGCCCGCATCGCCAGATTGTGAACGAGGCCGGCTGGGTGAGCCATGATCCAGCCGAGATCGCCGCCAACGTGCTGGCCGTGGCGCGCGCCGTGGTGGAGGAGACCGGGGTCGATCCGGCCGACGTCGCCGGCATCGGCATCTCCAACCAGCGCGAGACCACTGTTGCCTGGAGCCGCACGACGGGTGAGCCGCTGTGCGATGCCGTGGTGTGGCAGTGCGCCCGCGCCCGCGAGCTGTGCGATGAGCTTGCTGCGCGCGAAGGCGTGGCCGAGCTGGTGCGTGACACGACGGGTCTGGTGCTCTCGCCCTACTACCCGGCGGGCAAGATGGCCTGGATCCTCGCGAACGTTCCCGCGGCTGCCGAGGCCGCGGCGGCAGGCGAGCTGTGCCTGGGCACCATCGATGCCTGGGTGGTCTGGACGCTCACGGGCGGCGCGGAGTTCCGCTGCGACTGGTCTAACGCCAGCCGCACGCAGCTCTTCGACCTGCGCCGTGGCTGCTGGAGCGAGCCGGTGTGCGAGGCCTTTGGCGTCGATGCAGCCTGCCTGCCGCGGGTGACCGATTCCGATGGTCTGTTCGGCATGACGGACCTGGGCGGCTTTTTGCCGGCACCCGTGCCCATTCACGGCGTGCTCGGCGACAGCCACGCCGCCTTGTTTGCCCAGGGCTGCCATAGCCGCGGCATGGCCAAGGCGACCTATGGCACCGGCAGCTCGGTCATGATGAACGTCGGCGACGAGTTTGTCGCCAGCTCGCACGGGCTTTCGAGCTCGCTTGCGTGGCGTATGGACGGTGTGACCGAGTATGTGCTCGAGGGCAACGTGAGCTACGCCGGCGCCGTCAAGACGTGGCTGCGCGACGACCTGGAGCTCATCAACAATCCTGAGGAAGTCACCGACCTGTGCTACGCCGCCAATCCGGCGAGCCGCGTCTACTTTGTGCCGGCGTTCACTGGCCTGGGCGCGCCGCACTGGGCGAGCGACGCCGAGGGCTGCGTCTTTGGCATGACGCGCACCACGGGCCGTGCGGAGTTCGTGAAGGCCGCCGACGAGTCGATCGCCTATCAGATCTTCGACGTCATCGATGCGATGGTCGAGGATTCGGGCGCGGCGCTGGCCGAGCTTCGTGTTGACGGCGGTCCTACGCGTGACGCGTACCTGATGCAGTTTGAGAGCGACCTGGTCGGCTCGCCCATCCGCATTGCGAGCAACGACGAGATGAGCGGTTTGGGTGCGGCCTGGGCCTGCGGCATTGCGCTGGGCATGTACACGCGCGATGTGGTTGACGTCTACGGCGCCCGCGGTATCGTGGAGCCTGCCATGTCCGCCGACGAGCGAGCAAAAAAGATCGCCGGCTGGCGACATGCGGTCGAGGCAACAATCGCATACACTGCCTAGAATGATTTTTCTGGGACGGGGATCAAATAATCATTGGTCCTCGTCCCAAGTAGCTAATTTGGGACGGGGCTTTTTTGACTGGTATGATTGGTGCGATCATTTCAACCAGCTAAAAGAGTCCCGTCCCAAATTGACTACCGAGAGGATCTGCCATGGAGCGCATTGCGAGCTTTTCTGTCGATCATCTGCTGCTTGAGCCCGGCGTGTACGTGAGCCGCATCGACCGCGATCCGGCGACCGCTACCGCCGTAACCACCTTTGACCTGCGCCTGACCACGCCCAACAAAGAGCCGGTCATGAACACGGCCGAGTGCCACACCATCGAGCACTTGGGGGCGACGTTTCTTCGCAATCACGCCGAGTGGTCGAGCCGTATCGTCTACTTTGGTCCCATGGGCTGTCGCACGGGCTTTTACCTCGTCGTGTTTGGCGAGGTGACGAGCGAGGAGATCCTGCCGCTCGTGCGCGAACTCTTTGAGTTCGTCGCCGGCTTTGAGGGCGATGTCCCCGGCGCCGCTCCCGAGGAGTGCGGTAACTACCTGGACCAGAACCTTCCCATGGCCAACTGGCTCGCGCGCCGCTACCTCGACCGCGACCTGGCCGATATCGACGAGAAGCACCTGCACTATCAGCAGGCGTAAGGACTTTATCGTCCAAAACGCGCGCATTGGGCGCCTTCGCTTACGCGGGGGCGCCTTTTTGTTAAGTGGTCGGGATGAGCGTTCAAAATCGCTCATGTTTGTTCTAGAATGTTCGTACTGTCATATAAACGAACAGGAGTGAACATGCATATCTACTCTGTCAACGATCCCGAGTTCAAATCCTATGGCAACGTTTGGGATGACGTTCCGTCCGAGCTCATGTCGCCCGTGCTCGAGGCGCTCTCCGCCACGCCCATTCCCGAGGGCAGCAAGTACGTGGCCTCCGCGCCCGAGCTTGAGCAGGTCGAGGGCACCGACACGCTCGGTCTGCTCATGTACGGCGGCCGTCCCTTCCAGCTGGGCTGGTGCAACGGCCACAACACGCGCCTCAACTGCCTGGAGTATCACCGCGCCAGCGAATTCAACCTGGGCGCCCGCGACTTCATCCTGCTTGTGGCGCATCGCTGGGAGATCGAGGACGGCAAGCTCGACACCGCGTGCGTCAAGGCGTTCCGCGTGCCGGCGGGTACGGTCGTCGAAGTCTTCAACACCACGCTTCACTACACGCCCTGCATGGTCGACGACGGCGGCTTCCAGGTGATGGTGGCGCTGCCGGCGGGCACCAATGGCCCGCGCCCCGAGGCTGCAGCCGACATGCCTGCCGCCGGTGACAACTACTGCTACTGGAAGGCCGACAAGTGGGTTCTCTGCCACGCCGATAGCCCCAAGGCGGCCGAAGGCGGCTACGTGGGCCTAACCGGCAAAAACCTCGACATCACCGTGGACTAGAGTCTTCTGTCTCAATCTGTAACATCTAGCAGGCTAAATCGCCTCTACCTGTTACAGATTTAGACAAATCGCAGGGGGCGACCGAAAGATCTCGATCTGTAACACCAAGCCCGGTCTTGCCGGCCTAACTGTTACAGATCGAGACAAACTGGCCCAGACCACCACGAAGGGGACAGGCACCTTTTGTGGTGGTTTTTTCTACAGCTGACTTCGCAGGTAGTCGAGCATATAGGGAACAGCAAAGCGTACGTAACCGCGGCGGGCCTGTTCGATTACGCCGGCGTCGATGAGGCGTCGGCGATATTTTTGGGCGTAGTCGGGTGTGACCGACATGCGCTCGGCAACATCAGAGATGCGCGACGTGCCGTCTTCGTCGTCTGCCATCGCGACGAGAAACGCGACGTCTTGGTCCGACAGTGCGGAGAGCGTCGTCTCGCACACATCGTTTTCGAAATCTACTTTTGACGCCTCGATGGCTCCGTCGACCTGCTCTTGCGTTACGCGCTCTCCTGCCTGGCAACGATTGGCGATGTTATAGCCGATGAGCTGCAACATGTAGGGTGAACCCTGGGTTGCGCGAGCGGCATCCAGCCGAAGATCGCCTGGGATATCAAGGCCGAGCTCTTCGAAAGCTCGCTGATAGTAGGTATCGACATCTCCGACTGAAAGCGGTTCGAGTGTGACTTTGCGCGCGCGGTTAAGAAATGTCAGCACGCGGTCGTTGAGCGTTGCGGATACGGCTCCCGGGAGTCCCGCCATGACGAGTGCGACGTTGAGTCCCTCGCCGACGAGTTCTTGATAGGCGGTGACGAGTTGTCTGATCTCGGGCGAATTGGCCTGGAGTTCATCGATAAGGATGAGGATGCCGTGTCCTTGCTCGGTCAATTTGCGCGCCAGCTGCGTGAGCTTGAACTGGAAGCTCTTGGTTTCCTGCACATCGCGCGTGAACTCAAGGCCGGCCGAGAAACCGAAGACGCTCAGGCTGCCGCCCGTGAGTTTAGGGAGATGGCGTTTGTTGGCATAGGGCTCGCCCGCCTCTTGGATTTTTTCAACAATGCGCTCGAGCATGTCCTCGGAGGCAACGGTGGGCGTGGCGACGACGAAGCCAAGCTTGCGAGCGCGATCGGCGAGCTCCCACAGGAGAACCGTCTTGCCGCTGCCTCGCTGACCGAGCATGAGCATGGCGCGGTCTCGATTGCCCGGCTCCTGTTCAAGGCCGGAGATGAATGTCGAAATCACGCTCCCGCGCCCCACCAGATAGGACGGGCGATTTCCAAATGAGGGGGAGAAGATGGTTTCAGTCATGAGTCTCCTTTCCTTTTTTTCCTATTTTTTCCTTTTTTTCCTATTCAGTCAAATTGCCTGTTGACCGAAGGCGGTTACGTGGGTCTCACCGGCAAGAACCTCGACATCACCTGCGACTAACCTCACTAACTTGCGGTGGAATAGTTCCTGTTTGGGGGCTACAGTGCCAAAAACGGGAACTATTTCACCGCAACTGATGAGACCACCACGAAGGGGACAGGCGCCTTTGTGGTGGTTGGGTATCAGAAAGTGTCAGGCGCGGGCGGTCGCTGGGCGTCTGCGTGCGAAAAGAAGTGTCGACCTGTGTCGCTGCCGTTGAGCGGGACCCCGTTTACGGGGATACTGAAACCACGACAAGCAGCGTATGAAAGGATCGATGCATGGCTTTCCGTAATGACTTCCTGTGGGGCGGCGCGACGGCTGCCAACCAGTGCGAAGGCGCCTACAACGTGGACGGCCGCGGTCTGGCCAACGTGGACGTGGCTCCGCACGGCCCCGAGCGCTACGCGGTGGTCTCCGGCCAGCGCAAGATGCTCGACTTCGAGGACGGCTATTACTATCCCGCGCAGACCGGCATCGATTTTTATCACCACTACAAGGAGGACATCGCCCTCTTTGCCGAGATGGGCTTTAAGACCTTCCGCATGAGCCTGGCCTGGACCCGCATCTTCCCCAACGGCGATGAGACCGAGCCCAACGAGGCTGGCCTGGCCTTCTACGAGGACGTATTCCGCGAGTGTCAGGCGCACGGCATCGAGCCGCTCGTGACCATCACACACTTCGACTGCCCGATTCACCTTATCAAGAAGTACGGCGGCTGGCGCAACCGCAAACTCATCGACTTCTACAAGAACCTCGCGACTACGATCTTCACCCGCTACAAGGGCCTGGTGAAGTACTGGCTCACCTTCAACGAGATCAATATGATCCTGCACCTGCCGTTTATGGGTGCCGGTCTGGTCTTTGAGGAGGGCGAGAACAAGGAGGCCGTCGAGTACCTGGCCGCCCACAACGAGCTCGTCGCCAGCGCTTGGGCAACCAAGATCGCCCACGAAATCGACCCCGAGGTCAAGATCGGTTGCATGCTTGCCGCAGGTAGCTACTACCCCTACAGCTGCCGTCCGGGCGATGTGCGCCAGGCGCAGATCGACAACCAGGACAACTACTTCTTTGTCGACGTTCAGAGCCGCGGCTACTACCCGGCCTATGCCGTCAAGAAGCTCGAGCGTCTGGGCATCGATGTGGGCATGACGGATGAGGACCGCGAGATCCTGGCCGCCAACACCGTCGACTTCATCAGCTTTAGCTATTACAGCACCCGTTGCTCCGCCGGCGCCGATAACCCCGATGTCGAGCGCACCCAGGGCAACGCCTTCGCCGGCGCCAAGAACCCCTACCTGCAGGAGAGCCAGTGGGGCTGGGCCATCGATCCGCTGGGCTTCCGCATCACCCTCAACGACCTGTACGACCGTTATCAGAAGCCGCTGTTTGTGGTCGAGAACGGTCTGGGCGCCAAGGATGTTGTCGAGGAGGATGGTTCCATCAACGACGACTACCGTATCGACTACCTGCGCCAGCATATCGCCGCGATGCGCGATGCGGTGACCGAGGACGGCGTTGACCTGCTGGGCTACACCACCTGGGGCCCGATCGACCTGGTGTCTGCCGGCACGGGCGAGATGTCCAAGCGCTACGGCTTTATCTATGTCGACCGCGATGATGCGGGCAACGGCACCCTCAAGCGTTCCAAAAAGAAGAGCTTCGACTGGTACAAACACGTCATCGAGACGAACGGCGAGGACCTGGCCTAAGGCTTCCCAACAACCATAGCCTCCCAACCAAAACGCCCGACGAGCAGTTGCGCTCGCCGGGCGCCTTGTTAAAAGAAGTGAAAGAAAGCAAAAGAAGTTAAAACTTGCAAAAGAAGTGAAAGCACTCATTGGGGACGTACTGAAATGAGTGCCGCGTCCCCAATGAGTACCCGCAGAATGAGAGTGGATAATCTCCCGTTTTTGGCCTGTGTGCAGGCTCAAAGTGGGAGATTGTCCACTCTCGTCATTTGGGTGTCCAAAAATCCTCGCTCGTTTGGTACCTGGGGACGCTCTTTGTTGAATATTGGCGCTGTCCTTGTTATGCCACGGTCAGGGCGACCTGGGCGTAGCGGGTACAGGGGCGCTCGGCGTGCGTCTGCACGGTGAGGGTGAGCACAAAGCGGTCGCCGGGCCGTGCGTCGGCGGGCACGATGAAAGCGGCGTCCTCCGTGCATTCTTGCCACAGCGACAGATCCTGGACGCCTGCATAGCTCGACGGGTCCACGGCGATATCCCAATGTGCGTCGAAGCCGCGGTCGTCGGGGTCGACGATGGTCGCTGCAAGGGCGACGCGCTCGCCAGCTACGGCGCTGCGGTCGGCCGTGACCTCAACAACGCGCGCCGGATGCGAGCAGGCCGCCGGTTCGTGGGCGCACCATTGCGCGCGGGTGGCAAAGTCTTCTTGATAGGCACACAGATAGGGATTGGGATTGTCGTCTGCGGGCGTGTTGATGGCAGCAAGACCGGCGGGCGCGTTCGCATCGGGATGCCCATCAAGAAACATGCGGCCGAGCAGTGTGTCGAAGCCGCGGTCGTCGGCTCCGCGCAGGCCAAACGGCAGCAACGGAATATAGGTCATGCTGTCGCCTTCGGCCATAAAATCGCCGCGCTCAAACTGCATTGCGGGCATGCCTTCCAAGCCCCAATCCAAGCGGGCATGCTTGCCAAACTGGAATCGCTCGGGCTCGTTTTCGTACACCTTGCCATCGCCGTAGAGCATATAGCGCGCCATAAGGGGGCCGTTGCCTTGGGTGAGATTCTGTGCAGGCCAGGGAGCCTGAAACAGCGGCAGCGTATCGGGCTGAGCCATCTTGGCATCAACGTAGCCGCCGTACATATAGGGCACGCACCAAAAGATGAGCTCGGGAAAAAGCTCGCGTCCATGGTCGAGCCAAGAATTGTCCTGCCCCACGCCATCGGCAACGCCCATCACACGCACCTTCTGATAGACACGCTGCTGCACAGAAGGCCACTCAGGCGTATCGCGATATCGCTCAGCAATGCTCATGAAAGAACGGACGATGGTGTTCATGCCGCCCCAACTGAGCAGCCAAAGCGTGCGCGGATCATCATCCAAAATAGCCTGAGCAATCACGCGCGAGCCCTCAGTCTCCGCGCGCACATCACCTTCAAAGGCAACATTGCCTACAAACGTACGCTCAATCATCTGAGCAGGCGTGGGAAACGGCGGCTCACCGGCGGCAGCGGCATTCGCCTGCAGCTGCGGCCAAGCCTGGGCATACTCATTGCTCCAAAGGCTCTCAATCCAATGCTCAGGAAACGGCCGATACTCACGAAGCTCGCCGGCTAGCGGATCGGGCTCATGAGGCACAACCTCCCACTCATAAGAGCGACGCCCTTTAGTCCGCCAATGCGGATTCACCTCACCAAGCGTATGGACCCCATCCCCAAGAAAGTGATACTGCGAAGCCGTATACACCACAGCCTGAACATCAAGCAAGTTAAGATACAGAGCCAAATGAACGAGCGAGTTCATATCATCGACTTCCATATCAGTAGTAACAATCACCCGAGTTAAATCGCGAGTCATAAAAAAGCTCCAACCAAATAAATCTCAGCCAGTTACGCGCAAGGTAAGCCCTCGGCCCCGCGCCGGGAAAGATTACCTGTCGACCCTGGCCGACCACTCCCAGCAGCCCACCGGCTCGCCGTCGATGAGTACGTTGCCCCCGTCGAAGTCTTGATAACACAGGTCGTTGAACTGGTGGATCCACACGCCGTGGTTGAACGTCTTCTTGGCCGAGCCGTCGGCCTCGCGATACACGCCGGTCAGGTCCTCGACATGGCTAAAGTAGGTGAGATGCACGTTGGCGCCGGCATCGCGCAGGCGCGCGAACAGCGGCAGCACGGTCTGTTGCGGGTGCACGAGCTCGTCGCCCTTGGAGTGCGTAAACCACAGCGGCGTCTTGGCGAGCGCGGCTACGTCCTCGTCCGTGGCGTTGTACCACGGGGCGCAGCAGGGAAGGCCCGCGGCGAAGAAATCGGGGTAGTCGGCGCACAGGCGCAGGGTCATAAAGCCGCCGTTGGAAAGACCGGCGACCACGATGCGGTCGGTGTCGATGCGGTCGGCATGCTCGGTGACAAACTCATCGATAAGTGCCTTGAGCACGGGGGAGTAGATGCTCTGGTTGGAGTGACCAAGCTGCTCGACGCCGTTGTCCATCCAAAACGTGGGCGACTGCGGCACGAGCACCCAGGCAAAGCCGCCAAAGTAGCGCTGGATCTGCGCCTGGCTGATGGCCGTCACGCGGTTGCCGATATAGGCGCGCGTGGCGCCTTCGCCCTGCGTGGCGCCCTTGCCCTCGCCGGCGCCGTGCAGATACACCACGAGCGGTGCCTTTTGGGGCATGGCCGTGGCCTCGGGCGCAAAGGGGTTGAAGCATGCCGAGTCCTCGGCCTTAAAGCTGGGCTCAAAGAAGCCGTATTCGAGCGCGATACCGTCGACGGCGGTCTTTTGCGTGGCGTTGCTCCAGCCTTTGAGCGCGGGGCAGATATCGCCACGGCAGGTGTCGAAGACCAGGCCGCAGGTGGGATCGTCGCCGTCATTGCCGGGAAGAGCCGCGAGCTGCGTGATGTGCAGCTGGTCATCGAGCATGCGCGAGCCCATGACGCCGCCTTCGATCTTTTTGGTCAGGCGCTGCTCGGCGACCTCGAGTGCCACATGGGTGCCCACGGCGAGCTTACGTCCGTTCTCGTCGCACGGATATGCGGCGAGAATGTCGATGTAACCCACGGAGGGCGCGGCATGGTCGGCGCCGCGCTCCTTGCGCATCAGAACCTCGCCCGAGCGCTCGTGACGCTCTACATATATATGGAAGGTGTTCGTGTCGATGTCGTTGGCGCGCACGGTGCAGGGCAGGTCGAGTACGACCTTGCTGATCCAGGGGCCAAAGTCGCCCAAGGTGGTGACGGTTGCGTAGGTACACAATTTGAGTTCCATGAGCTGCCTCCCTTGCGCCGCTAGTGGGAAACAAAAGCGGCAATACAATCTAAACATGTTTAGTTTAATCCAGAATTGCAGAACAAGCTGATAAACTCGGCAAACGGCAAAATTGAACACGCCATGAACTACTAAACATATGTTTACTAGCTTCTAGCAGGGCTTCTGTTGATGAGTTAACAGGTCATAGAGGTGTTTATCAAAATAAAAGCCCACGTAAAGAGCCATATATCAATAGACAGTCAAAGAGACCATCTCCCGCCATTGGAATACGTTCACCCCCGATTTCCTACCGTTCGCCGGACTCTGCACGGTAAAATTGCCACAAATTAGGCATTCCGTGTAAACTAAAGCCCGTAAACGTTCAGTAAACACTTTGTTTACGACAGCGTATCCAAGGGTTCGGCAACCGTAAGGGGTTATAGTCGCCGAGCCAAAGGCGTGCCTACGCCCAAACGAGTAGGCACACGATGATATGGGGAGGGGTCCCATGGCAGTAGATAACAAGCAGATTGCCACCGATGTCCTCGAGCTCGTGGGCGGTGCGGAGAACGTCACCGTCGCCACCAACTGCATGACGCGCCTGCGTCTGACGCTCAAGGACAACAGCAAGGCCGACGTGGAGAAGATCAAGAAGGTCAAGGGTGTTCTGGGTTGCCAGTTCGCCGGCAGCCAGCTCCAGGTCATCATCGGCCAGAACGTGCCCAAGGTGCTTGCCGAGTTCGTCGCCATCTCCGGCGTCAAGCAGGGTGCCGCGGTCGACGAGAACCTCGACGCTCCCAAGGAGAAGTTCGAGCTCAAGAACCTGCCCAACATCATCCTCGACTATCTGTCGGGCTCCATGACCCAGCTGATCCCGCTGCTCATGGCCGGCGGTCTGTTCCGCACCATCGCTGCGTTCCTCGGCCCCACCATGCTCGGTGTGCTCTCGGCCGACGACCCGACCTACACGTTCCTCTACACCACCCTGTACGAGGCCACGTTTACCTTCATCCCCATCTACCTGGGCTATGCCGCGGCTAAGAAGCTCGGCGCCAGCCCCGTGCTCGGCATGCTGCTCGGTGGCGCCCTCATGGCTCCGTCCGTTGTGACGGCTGCCACGCAGGAGGGTGGCGGCATCATCTCCGTCTACGGCATCCAGATCGCTGCTGCCAACTATCAGCAGTCCGTCCTGCCGATCATCCTTTCGGTGCCTGTCCTCTACTTCGTCGAGAAGTTCTTTAAGAAGGTCATGCCCGACGTGCTCTCCACGGTCTTCACGCCGTTTTGCACCATGATCGTTACCATCCCCATCGCCTTCATCGTCCTCGCCCCCATCGGCAACGAGATCGGTACGCTGATCGCTAACGCGCTCTTCGGCCTTGCTGATCTTGGCGGCATCGGTATTCTGATCGTCATGGCCGTCCTCGGCGCCTTCTGGCAGCTCTTCGTGGTCTGCGGCATGCACATGCCCGTCATCCTGCTCGCCCAGGTTCAGATCATCGCTGCCGGTTACGATCCCTTCGTCTTCGTTTCCACCAACTGCGCTATGGCCGCTGTCTGGGGCTGCGCCTTCGGTGCCTTCCTCAAGATGAAGAACCCCGACGAGAAGTCTCTCGCCATCGGTTACGTCATCTCCGCCATCGCCGGCGGCGTCACCGAGCCCGCGCTCTTCGGTATCCTCATGCGCTTCCGTCGCACCATGTTCGGTATGTTCATCGGCGGTGCTATTGGCGCTGTGTTCTCCGGCCTCATGGGTGTTACCTACTACCTCGCCGGCGGTGCCTCCAACTTCCTGGTCTTCACCAACTACCTGCAGGGTGGCCAGATGAACACCGTCTGGGCTATCGTCGGTATGGCAATCTCCTTTGTCATCGCCGCTGCCGTCGTCTTTGTCTCCGGCTTCTCCAAGGAGGAGCTCGCCGAGATGGAGGCCTAAGGCCAAGCCATTCGGTCGACTACGACCTTACCTACACGACAGGGCCCCGTCAGGCGCAAGTCCGGCGGGGCCCTTTTGCAAGGTAGACTGGAGTGGGCAAGTGGTGCCTGCCTGTCGGGGCTTGCTAAGCGACAGGGGCTTTTGCACCAGGGGTTTCCGCGAAAGCTTCTGCCGGTTCGCAATTCCTTTATCGAGCGAAAGGACATGCAGATGAGTTTGGGAAAGCTGACCGTCAACGGTCGCCAGGATGGCTTTTTGTGCGAGGGCAAACCGTTCTTCTGGTTTGCCGATACGTGCTGGAGCGCATTTACGAGCATCGCCGAGAACGACTGGGATTACTACCTGACCCGCCGTGCCGAGCAGGGCATGAACGCACTGCAGATCAACACGCTGCCGCAGTGGGATCGCTGCTGCCCCGACCTGGGCATTTGGCCCTATGCCAGCGAGGACGGCGTGCACTTTGATTGGTCCCGTCCCAACCAGGCGTACTGGGATCGTGCCGCCGCCATGTGCCGTGCTGCCGTCGAGCACGGCATTCGTCCGGCGCTCGTGCTCATGTGGTGCAATTACGTGCCCGGTACCTGGGGCGCCAAGATCGCCGAGCGTTGCGGCGCCGAGGTTATGCCGCGTGAGGAGGTTCGCGCCCACGTTGCCCGCGTCGTCGAGAACCTGGGCGAGTTCGACCCCGTCTACGTGGTGACGGGCGATACCGACTTTGCCGGCGACGAGGCGATCGCCTATTACGAGGACGCCCTCGACGAGGTCGTCAAGCGCGCGCCCGAGGCACTGCGCACCATGCATATCAACCGCGGTAACCGCACCATTCCGGCGCAGTATCTGGACCGTCTGGACTTTTATATGTTCCAGCCCGGCCACAACTACGAGGGCCAGCCCGAGGCATGGCGTCTGCCGCAGGACTTTATCGCCAACTATCCCAAAAAGCCGATGGTCAACTCCGAGCCTTGCTACGAGCAGATGGGTGCGTCGCGCAACGTCTACTGGCGTTTTACCGCGCAGGATTGCCGCGCGAGCGTATGGTCGTCGATTCTTGCCGGTGCTAGCGCCGGCGTGACCTATGGCGCACACGGCGTGTGGAACTGGCAGACATCGCGCAGCCAGGGCTCGGTCCTGGGCGAGGGCTTTGACATGCCCTTCCGCTGGCAAGAGTGCCTGCAGTTTGCGGGTGTGTGGGACTTTGGCGCGATCGAGCACGTGCTTGCCGCCCTGGGCGCTACGGCTGCCGACGATGCACTTGCCGTGGTTCCGGCGCAGGAGCTCCTCGACGACGCGCGCGAGTCCATCCGTGTGGCGCGCGTTGGCGATCGCATCGTCGCGTACCTGCCGCGTACCACGGCGCTCAAGTTTAAGCTCGACGGCGCGCGTGGCTGGACGGCGACGGTCCTCGACATGGAGGACAAGCGCATCGCAAAGCTGCCCGTCCGTGACAACGGTGACGGCACCGTGCGCGTGGCGCAGCATCCCTTTGAGCACGACGCGCTGGTAATTCTTACCCCCGAGCGCTAACGCCCGAGCTCCAACACTTCCGATCCCTCCACCCCCCCTTCTCCATCGCACGCAACCCAGTCCCTCAATAAGTTGCGGTGGAATAGTTCCTAAAAAGTGCCCCCAGCCGGACAAACAGGAACTATTCCACCGCAAGTGAGCGTGCGATCGGAGAAGGGCTCCTTTAGTTGCGGTGAAATACGGTCTAAATCCAGCCTTTTTGGCTGTAAACAGTCCGTATTCCACCGCAACTGCTGTTGAGGGCGGTTGAGGTCTGATGTGTAATACTTCCGGCATTGCGTGGGTAGTAAGACCCGTTCTCTACTAAAATGGTTCTCCGGACATCTAAGCGGGTGGGGGTTACCATGAGGGACCTGGGAGACACAACCGCATATTTGCGCCGGGGCATACGGGAGATTCTGTGCCTGGCGCTTTTCTTTTTCACGTTTTTGGCCGGCGAGTACTTCTTTGACGTACGCGTGGCCGAGTTTGTGCCAGCGAACGAGGTTGTTATCTACGAGAGCATCGTCGTCGGCGCGAGCGTGATTGGCTATTTTGTGCGTCCTCTTCTGTACTATCGCCGTCCCCAGGCAATCGATGCAACGAGCGATATGACGGGCGTGCTGCTGGTGTCGGCATTGCTGCTGCTGATTATGGCGGCGCAGTTTCAGGTCGTGATTGCGGGCGGTCTGGTGGCGTGCTGCGCTCTGGGCTACTGCGGATCGACCGCCCATGCCAATCTGGCGCGGCGTTTTGCGCAGACGCCTTGTCTGGCACGTGCCGTGGCGGTTTCTTATGCTGCGGGCATTTTGGTACAGGTGCTCAACCATATGGTGATGCCTGCGGGCATTCCTCAACAGTTTGTTCTGGTCGCCTGTGCGATTGCGCTGGTGGGGCTGCTTCACGGTACCCGCCGAGCTAAATTGCGTGATGAGTCTGCGCCCGAGTTCGAAGCCGAGATTGCCGAGCTATCGGTCGATGCGTCGGAGCATGGCGCCAAGTGGCGCGATAATCCCGAGGCAAAGGCGGCCTTCCAAGGTGCCGTAGTGCGCTTGACGGTGGCGACCGCCTGTCTTACCGGCGTATTCGCGGCTCTCAACGCCGGTCTTACGACCTCGCATGCCGCCGGCGCCATCGATTTGGGCGACTGGCCGCGCTTGCTGCTGGTCGTGAGCGCGCTTGCCGCCGGCGTCCTGTATGACCTGCGCGGACGCTCGTATATGAATATCATCATGACGTGCGCCGCCATGCTGTCCACGCTCTCGTTCTTCGTGCTTATCACCGATGGCAACGGCGGTAATGCGCTCGCCGCCACGATTATCTTTTACCTGGGCACGGGCTTTTTCGTGGTGTTCTTCACCGCGAAGTTCGCCGCGATTTCGATGTATGCGCGCTGGTCGTATTTGTGGCCGTGCATGGGCCGCGTCATCAACAACATTTGCTCAATGCTTGTGACGGCTCCGGCGGTGGCGATCATCTCGAGTCAAAACGTGCTGATGGCGGTGGGTGTCGTACTCGTGCTGTTTGTCGGCATTGCGATCTCGCTGCTGGGACAGTTTGGACAAGGCGTTGAGGACGAAGCGGATCACAGAGGCCTGGCGTTTGCCACCGACGATCTTGGCAAGAGCCGTGTGCCCGATCAGACCGACGCGGTGCCCCTGGAGACGCCGGAGCTTTCGTTTGACGATCGACTCGACGGCTTCGTAGCCGCCTTTGGGCTTACGAAGCGCGAGCGCGATGTGCTGGAGGCGTTGGTCGTTTCGGACGACAGCGTGCAGGACGTGGCGGCGGCGCTCTTCCTCTCGCGTTCTACGCTCTACCGCCACATCGCCTCGATCAACAAAAAGACCGGTGCCGCCTCGCGCGTGGCCCTCATCAACTTCTTCTGGTCCTGGACGCCCCAAGACTAGCCAACCACCACAAAGGGGACAGGCACCTTTGTGGTGGTTTTTACCTGCGAAAATGTGAATATGAGACATTTGTCACCTGCCGTTTTGGCGCTCAAAGGCATATGAATGTGATGCTGAGCGAAGTAGAACGGAAGGAGTGCGTCTATGGCGTCTCGGGGTTGCGCGTCTAATAAAATTGCGGGCGCGCTTATCGCCGTGGTTGTTGTTGCCGCGGCAGTGACACTCATGCGAGCTTACGGCGCCGGCGCCCATGGCGCTCAGGGAAAGACTGCCGCACAAGCATCGCTCAATGATTGTGCCGCCGCTCCGGTGGCGGTCAAGCTTATCGAGGACGGAGAGGCACGGACGGTCTATGAGACCGACGATGCCGAGCTGGTCGCATCGACCTTTGCCGCGCTCGACGGCTGCATCGTGGGAGATGAGGTGGATGAGCGGATGAGCGACGCCGGTTGCACGCTCGTTTTTGTCTATGCGGACGGCTCGGAGCGATCGGTGGGGCTCGAGGGCAAGAATATCGTGCTCGACAAGACGGCATATCGCCTCGACGGTGCCGAGGAACTGTGGCGACAGCTTGCCGCCATCAAGAACAGCCAATGAAATGAGGGATGTACGGGATGAGTGACTTGAGATTCTGCCCGGCATGCGGGGCGCAACTGCCTCGGGTTGCCGGTGTGCCGGTGCGGTTTTGCCCGGGTTGCGGCGTCCGGCTCGAGGGCGTTGCATGCGGCCCGGATGCCACGGGGTCTGTGGATGATGCGGCTGATGATGATGGCGCGGGTGAAGGATGCGAGCCGAGCGTGGCCGTGCCGGCAGATGCGCCAAAGCGGAGTGTCGAGGCCGCGTCACCGTCTGGCGGCACAGCCTCGGCGGGTGCTCCCCGCGTCGGCGACCTCGAGCTCCATACCGCATGCGATGTTTCTGGCGGTCAGGCACTCGCGCAGGTGGCATTGCCGCGGGATTGGCGTATCGAAGAGGCACATCTTGAGCGTAGCGGTAGCTTCGACTGCCCGATTTCGGTTGGCGTGACGGCGGCGGGCCCCGCGGGCGAGCGGATTGTGTACCGCTCCGAGCTCTGCTACGTGGATGCGGGCGCCGTTGCCAAGCGCATTCCCACGCAAACCGAGCGCAAGGCGTTTGTGCACGTGGAGGCAGCTTGCGACGAGCTGGCCCAGGCCTGCGCGGCACAGCTGGGCGCGCAGGCGGAGGTTGTGGCCGAGCAGCTGTACCCATCGAGCGCGGCGGTCGATATCGAGCACGAGCGTGCCCGCGTAAAGCGCGAGGCGGCAAACGACTTTGCGATTCAGGGCTTTTCGATGGAACCGAGCGATGTGATCTATGAGTGCGGCATGCGCCGATATCAGCTTGCGGGCGCTCCAGTGCCCACCGAGCTTGCGGTGGCTGCCAAAGTCGAGGGCTATGTGGCCTCGATTGGCGGAATCGCGGGCTCTATGGGTAAAGGCATTGCCGCCGGGGCCGAGGCGCTGCTGGGCGCGGGCCTTTCGAGCGGGCTCATCGGCGGCGTTCTGGGTAAGCGCCTGCGCGAGCGCCAGGCGGCTGCGGCGGCGGGGCAGGGTGCCGCGCAGGAGCAGGCCTCGGATCAGGGCGATTGCCCAGACGAGGCGCCGTTCAAGCTGGGAGCGGCCGACCTGTTGCAGTGGCGTATCAGGGACAGCTTCTGCTTGGTTGCGCCAGAGGGCCGTCTGGACGAGGCGGCCTCTACGGCGCTCGCCTCAATGGCATCGACCCTGCGGCTCAACCCGGAGCTTGCGCGCGAGGCATGCGCTCAAAAGCAGCAGATGGTGCTTGAGCAACGCCAACGTACGCAGATGAATATCGCCCAGCAGCAACAGCAGTTTGCAGCCTGGCAGCAGATGCATGCTTCGCAGCAAGCGGCGTTCGACAGTTACCAACAGGCATGGTTCGACCGCAGCGATCGTCAACACGCCGCGAACATGGCCGCCAGTGCGGCCAATTTCTCTAGCGCAGGTGTGGGAACGGGCGCGGCCTCGTATTCCGATGCCATTCGCGGAGTCAATCATTACACCAGGCCCGACGGCACCGATGTCGAGGTTTCGGTGATGGCGGACCAAGCTTGGGTGAACGGCTCGGGCGATGTGATCGGCACGCGCGATGGCTTTGAGCCCGGTTTTGGCTGGACGGAACTGCCTCGTCAATAGCGTGAGCGGGCTATGTCTGAATCGATGCCGGGCGTGTTTCTCGGCACCGTGATAAAGAACGGGAAAGGAACAACGATGAGGGAGACGGTTATTTCGCGCACGGCGTTTGTCGTGGCGGCGGGAACGGCGCTGCTGACGCTTGCGGGGTGCGGTGGACAGCAGGCACAGGATACGACGGGTTTTAACGACGACCGCCCGGTAAAGGACAAGATGGACGCGGGCTCGTCATCGGACGATTCCGGTGATGCGGGCGGCAGCTCGAATGCGGACGGCGGCTCGACGGATGCGTTTGATACGTGGTCGGATGACTGCTGGGATGCGCACCGCAACATCAGCATCGCGGCATTGCTCGAGCTTAAGGGCTGGCAGTTGCAGGAATTTGCGTCGCAACAGGGCTATACCTGGCAAGATGCGCTCGAGATGTACGAGAACGAGGCAGGCCGCGTACTCAGCGTCTGCAATATCAGCAAGGACGGTGCAACCGAATGGCTCGGTGAGGACGAAATCGGAAAGCTCGACAAGGGCGGAACCGGGAGCACCGTGATGTTTACGCTGCAACTTGCGGGCTATTCGAGCTGCGAGGATGTTATCGCGGGCTTTCCCGTGCCGGTCGAGGACCGGGCACAGATTACCTCGGGCTCGTGGATCGCGTGCGTTTACGGTTCCAACATGGCGCGTCACGTTGCCATGGTGAGCCCGATGGAAAACGGCGACTACCGCCTGGACCTCATTACCGAGGAGGCTATCAAGACCGGTACGTTTACCCAGGGCGGCGGTGCCCCCACGATTGACGAATTTTGGCAGGAGAAGACCGGGCGCGCGCTCGGCTAAGCGCGACGCGACCGACATCACAGCGAGGGACAAACATGATGAATGAGATGACGATGAGCCGCGCGGCCTTTGTGGCGGGCGCGGGCGCGGCGGCTTGCGCGCTGGCTGGCTGCTCGGGCACTACGGGCGGCGCGGGTGGCGCTAAAGCAGCGAGCACAGCGGACGCCGCCTGCGTGGACGACAATGCCAACGTGACGGTCTATGCCGCAATCAACCTGGGTGGTGCCGATCTGGTGCGCCTGCTCAAACATCAAAATTATGAGTGGCAAGGCGAGAACGTGGGCTACGGCGCCGTCGATGACGCGGGATTTTTCGCCTTTACCTTTTCCAAGGTTTCGGATGATGTGGACGAACTTGCAAATAGCGCGATACCGCTTTCGGAGTCCGAGTACGAGGAGCTTGAACCGGGCGGTGGAGACGAAAACGTCGCGATTCTACTCTCGGTAGGAGGCTATACGAAGGGCGAACGGGCACTCATCGGTGCGATTGGCGACGCAGCGATGGTGCAGGAGAAATGCACGATTGACGATGCTTTGTATTGGCTGGTCAAAGCGCTTGACGGCCACCGTTACGTGATTATGGCCGACGACACCGAAGACGATGGCGACAGCGCTCATGACATCTATATCTACAACGAGGCTTTTATTCGCACCGGCTATCTGAGCGGCGGCGACCAAATCGATATTGACGAACTCTGGAGCCGCCTGACTGCCAACTCGTAGCGCTGAAGCGGTAAACAATCCCATCCCCTCAATAACTTGCGGTGAAATACGGACTAATTACGGCCCCCAGGGGGCCAAACAGTCCGTATTTCACCGCAACTGCTGAGGGGATGGGGTCTGTTTCTGCGCTAGCGATAGTCTTTCCACAGCGGCAGGGGGAACAGGACATCCTCAAACTTCGCCCATTCTGTTTTGTAGTCGACTTCGTCCGGACGGGCGAGCCAGCGACCTTCGAGGCCATACATGGCGGCCAGGGCACACGAGAGCGTCTCTTCGGCGTCGACGCCTTCTGGCACCGACCACGCGGGGATCAGTGACGGGTGGATTGCCTCACGTGAGTAATCGTTGAAGTACTCGTGCATCGGGCTCTCGGGCGACATCGCCTCGGTGTTGAGGGTCTGAAACAGCATGACGAGTTCGGGCTGGTTGGCGTTTTCCGCGACAATTAGGCGCAGGTACTCGGGTATTTTAGGCTGTTGCCCCTCAAGCGCACCGCCAGGCGCGAACAACGTGAGATAGTCTTCGGTGGTAGAGCTGCGCCTGTAGTAATGCTGAATAACCTCGATCAAAAGGCCCTGCTTGTTGCCCACATAGTGAAGCACGCCTGCTTGGGTGATTCCCACCTCGTCCGCAACTGCCTGCAACGACATGCCGTTGTAGCCGCGTGCGTTAATAATCTTGACGGCGGCGAGAACGATCTGCTCAAGGCGCTCCTGCGCGGCATTGCTGCGCCTCGAGGCCGTTCGGACCGATTTCTTCCCTTGATCGTTGTTCATGAAAATCCATATCTCATGTATCGGTGCCCGTCGGCTCCGTACCGTCTTTGTCGTACTTGATGCTAGCCCAACTTGGCTCAAATGAGACGGCGCAACAGCTCTCTCAACAAAAGTAAACACCGTTTAAACGGCAATATCGACCGTTCGCCGCAATAAGTACTTACTAACCACTAAGTAACTGTTGCAAAGGATTACTATGCAAGCCGTAGAAGTTACTTACTATTTAGTAAGTAGACTTCGAGCAGTTCACGATGGGCGTACCCCAAATCGCGCTCGTTGAGGGGTGGCGTTTCGACCCCTTTTACGCCACCCCATTGCGCGGACTGCGCAGGCAACATCTTTGAAGGGAGAACTGTCAAAATGGCAGCCAAAACGTCAACGGCGATCGATCCCAACGCCATTGCCCCCGACACCGGCAAGCCCATGACCAAGACCGAGACATGGCGCTTTATGATCGGCTTTATCATCTTCGGAATCATGTGGATGATGTCGGGCACGATCGGCTCCAACGTCTTGTTCCCCGAGCGTTTTAACGGCCTTAACATTGGCCAGCCCGAGGCAATTCTCGCAGCGATGAACTCGGTCGGTTCGATCTTCGCCCTGTTCTCGAATCTCGTTTTCGGCGCGCTTTCCGATCACTGCCACAGCCGCTTTGGCAAGCGTACGCCGTTCATCGTCCTCGGCGGCTTTATCTGCGGCTGCGCCTTCTGGAGCACTTCGGTCGCGACCACGCTTCCCATGATCGTCGCCTCCTGGTGCGTGCTGCAGATTGGCCTCAACTGCATGCTCGCTCCTGCCGTTGCCGTGCTTTCCGACCGCATCCCGCTTAACAAGCGCGGCACGCTCTCCGCGTTCTATGGCGGTGGCGCAACGGCCGGCCAGTCGATCGGCACCATCATCGGTACGCAGTTCCTCGCCAACCCGGTGCCCGGCTTTATCATCGGCACGGTCTCTTGGTTCCTGACCGGCATTCTCGCCATCATCATTTGGCCGCGCGAGAAGTCTGCCGCTCTTGCCGAGGGCGAGCAGTCCGAGAAGCTCAACCTCAAGTCGCTGCTGCTCATGTTCGTTCCGCCCACCAAGAACTGCCGTGACTTCTACCTGGCCCTCTTTGGTCGCCTGCTCCTCATCTTCGGTTACTTCTGCATCAACGGCTATCAGCTCTACATCCTCGAGAAGTACATCGGTCTTCCCGTGGCAGAAGCCGGCGCGGTCCTTTCGAGCATGTCCGTCGTGATCATGGTCGTGTCGCTCGTTGCCTCGCTTACCTCGGGTGCCATCTCCGACAAGATCGGCCGCCGCAAGCCCATCATCCTCGTCGCGACGATCATGATGTGTATCGGTATCGCCCTGCCCTGGCTGCTTAAGTCCGTTGCCGGCATGTACGGCTTCGCCCTGCTGGCCGGTCTTGGCTACGGCATCTACTCTTCCGTCGACCAGGCGCTCAATGTCGATGTTCTGCCCGATAAGGAGAACGCCGGCAAGGACCTGGGCATCCTCAACATCGCTAACACCATCGGCCAGATTCTTGGCCCCATCGTGACCTCGGCAATCGTTGTCGCCACCGGCTCCTACTTCATGGCGTTCCCGATCGCCATCGTGCTCATCGCTGTGGGCTATGTGTTCATCATGCTCATCAAGAGCGCTAAATAATCCGCCACTCCCTTTCCTTCCGTCGGGCTGCGTTCGCGCCGCCCGACGGGATCCGACTATTCAATCGCTTAACTTGGAGGCGTTATTATGACCACCGTCGAGCAGTACAAGGTGTTTAAGCTCGAGCTTGCGGGCACCGCGGCCGGCAATCCCTATGTCGAGGTCGAGCTGTCGGCGCGCTTCGATCGCGCGGACGGCCAGGACAGCTTTGAAGTTCATGGCTTCTATAAGGGCAACGGCCGCTACGGAATCAACTTTATGCCCGAGAGCGCCGGCGTCTGGAACTACACGGTGAGTTCTAACGACCCCGAGCTCGATGGCGCCGCCGGCTCTTTTGAAGCCACGCCTGCCACGGGCGAAAACCATGGCCGCGTGCTGCTGGCAAAGGACGTGCTCGGCCACGATGCTCCGTTTATCACCGATGAAGATTTCAACTTTGCCTACGAGGACGGCACGCGCTATCTACCCTTTGGCACCACGTGCTATGCCTGGACCAACCAGGATCTTCAGCTGCAGGAGCAGACGCTTCAGACGCTCGCCGCGGCGCCCTTTAACAAGATCCGCATGTGCGTCTTCCCCAAGTTCTACGACTATAACGTCGAGGATCCGGCGATGTATGCCTACGAGGGCGAGAAGGGCAACTTCGACCACTACCGCTTTTACGAGCCGTTTTGGGAGAACCTCGAGCACCGCATTGAGCAGCTTGATGAGCTGGGCATCCAGGCGGACCTTATCGTTTTGCATCCGTATGACAAGCCCGAGGACTGGGGCTTCTCCCGCATGACGCGCGAGGAGGACATCTTCTACCTGACGTATGTTGCCCGCCGTTTCTCGGCATACAAGAACATCTGGTGGAGCCTTGCCAACGAGTGGGACCTTATGCCGTGGAAGCCGGCCGAGGACTGGGACCGCTATGCCCGCATCATCATGGCGAACGACCCGTATGGCCACCTGCGCAGCATCCACAATTGCCGCGAGATCTTCGACCACAGCCATCCGTGGATTACGCATGTGAGCTACCAGAGGTGCGATCTTAAGAACACGGCCGAGGATGTCACCATGCTGCGCGCGCAGTATAGCAAGCCGGTTTTGATCGATGAGGTCGGTTACGAGGGCAACATTAACTGGGGTTGGGGCAACCTTACGGCCCAGGAGCTTGTCCGCCGTTTTTGGGAGGGCAGCCTGCGCGGCGGCTATGTCACGCACGGTGAGACCTACGTCGACCGCGGCTCCAAGCTTTGGTGGGCACATGGCGGCAAGCTCTACGGCGAGTCGCCCGAGCGTATCGGTTTTTGCCGCCGTTATATGGAGGCGCTGCCGGATGACTTTGATTGGGTGCCCGACGAGGTCGGCGTTCTTGACGGAACGTTTACCTGGGACGTTACCTGCATGTCAAACGACCATGGCCACGGGACTGCCGATGTCGTTATGTACTTTGGCTTTAACCGCCCGGCGTATCGAGAGTTTGAGGGCGCCGAGGGCAAGCATTATACCGTCGATGTGATCGACACGTGGAATATGACCGTCGAGACGCTCGAGGGCGCCTTTGAGGGTAAGTTCCGCATCGATCTGCCGAGCCGTCAGTACATGATGCTGCGCGTCCGCGAGGTGGAAGCCAAGCAGTAGAGACAATCTCAGACAAGACTAGCCGATGCCGAGACGGTTTCCCGTTCCGGCATTCGGCATTTGCAGATGCAGACAAGAGGAGTGGAACATGAAGGAATACTTTGGTATCGACGTGGGCGGCACGGCCGTTAAGTGGGCTGTTTTGGGCGAGGATTTTTCCATTCGCGCGCGCGGAAGCGTGCCGACCGGTTTTACCACAGCCGAAGAGACGGTCGAGGCGCTGATTGGGCTTATTGAGCCGTACCGCGACCGTATTTCGGCCGTAGGCGTGAGCGCCCCGGGTGGCATTTACGAGGGCGATCTTGATGGCACGATTCATCGCGGCGGATCGCTGACCTATATGGATGGATGCCCCTTGGGAAAAATCATGCGCGAGCGCCTAGGTGTGCCCGTCGCCGTTAACAACGACGGCAAGTGCTGTGCGCTGGGCGAATACGCGGCGGGAGCGCTGCGCGGTACGCGGTTTGGCGTTGTGCTCGCTATCGGCACCGGCATCGGCGGCGGCATCGTTATCGACGGAAAGGTCCTGCGCGGCGCGCACTGCTTTGCGGGCGAGTTTAGCTTCTTGCGCAACGACGTGACGCGTCCGGCGAGCATGGAGAGCACCTTTGCCGGTACGGGTGGATGGCGTGCGCTGCGCGATGCGGCCGTTGCCGAAAAGGGACTGCCGGAGGATTCTCCCGTAGATGGACGTCGAGTTTTCGAATGGATTGAGAGCGGCGACGCCGATGCTCAGCGTGCGCTCGATCGCTATGCGAGGACCTTCGATGCGCAGCTTGTTAACCTTCAGGCGGTGGTTGACCCCGAGGTATTTGTTATTGCGGGCGGAATTTCGTGCCATCCCGAGCTTATCGATGCCCTGCGCAAACAGATGCCCATCGCGCTTGCAGGGTACGAGGGCGGCCTCGCCGGCATTCCCGAGCCGCAGATTAAGGCTGCGGAACTCGGTAACGACGCCAACTTGGTTGGCGCGGTTCAAGAGGCCATGCGCTTGCAGTAGTTGCTGCGAAAAGCACCACGAAGGGGACAGGCGCCTTCGTGGTGGTTTTCGGCCGCGGGCTTGGCAAAGCATGTCGGCAGTGATGGGCTGGCTGCGCTAAACTGTGAAGCACGAACGCCTAATCGAGAGGAGCCCGCATGGAGGCTTACAAGCAAGAGTTCATCAAGTTTATGGTCGAGTCCGACGTGCTTAAGTTTGGCAGCTTTACGCTCAAGAGCGGCCGTCAGTCTCCGTTCTTTATGAACGCCGGCGCCTATGTGACGGGCTATCAGCTCAAGAAGCTGGGCGAGTATTATGCCCAGGCCATCCACGATAACTTTGGTGACGACTTTGACGTGCTGTTCGGGCCGGCCTACAAGGGCATTCCGCTGGCCGTCGTGACCGCGATTGCCTACCACGAGCTGTACGGCAAGGAGATCAAGTACTGCTGTGACCGCAAGGAGGCCAAGGACCACGGTGCCGACAAGGGCAACCTGCTGGGCTACGAGCCCCAGGACGGCGACCGCGTGATCATGGTCGAGGACGTCACTACCAGCGGTAAGTCCATCGACGAGACCTATCCCAAGGTCAAGGCAGCTGCCGATGTCGAGATCAAGGGTCTGATCGTGTCCCTCAACCGCATGGAGGTCGGCAAGGGTGGCGTGACCACCGCGCAGAAGGAGATCGAGGCCAAGTACGGCTTCCCCGTTGCGAGCATCGTTTCCATGGCCGAGGTCGTCGAGACCCTCTACAACCACGAGATCGACGGCAAGGTCGTTATCGACGACGAGCTCAAGAGCGCCATCGACGCCTACTACGAGCAGTACGGAGCCCGTTAGTTACGCGGTTTTACCAAACCGCGTAACGGCTTGACGCTGCAAGCCCGCCAGAGCGGCAATCTGCCTTTCAACTTCGGCGGCATGACCAGAAGGTCAATGCCGCCTCGTTTCAAGGCACCTTGCTCGCTCTGGCGGGTTTTCGCTGTCGCTACCAAAACATCGGCGTTGCCAGAGTAGTCATTGGGGACGTTCTTGTTTGACTGGTCGTTTAAGAACGTCCCCAACGACTACTCGGAAATGAGCGTGGATAATCTCCCGGTTTTGTCCTGTGTGTGGACTCAAAGCGGGAGATCGTCTACGCTCGTTATAATTTGCCCGGGCTGCGATGCTACCTAATCGGATCAGCGTCTTCCCTAAGAATCGAAAGATACTCTTCATATCCGTACTGTCGATATCTCTGTTTTGATTCATCGAGCGGACAAAGGATGTTCAATTCTTCAAATGATTTGACGAGTGAACTTGCGGTACTCCTACCGATATCGAGTTGGGCCGCGATGAATGCGGTGTCGACGATAGGATGCTCTTCAAGAAGGCTCAGCAGTCTTTGCCCATTTGCGACAGCTTTTCCAAGTTTTTCGGTAATGACTGACGTCGAACGGTTGTGGAGGTCAACAAGACTTTTTAAAGACCCTACCGAGTCCTTCGCACTCTCGAGAAGACTGGCGCAGAAAAATTCTATCCATTCCTCGAAAGTGCCTCGTTCTCTTACGGATGTGAGTTGTCGGTAGTACTCGCTTCGATTTTTCTTGAACTGGAACGATGGATAGAACAAGCAGGAATGAAGAACACCATCATTGATGAGCATAAGTGTAATGAGAAGCCTGCCTAAGCGCCCGTTTCCGTCAAGAAATGGATGGGCAGTTTCAAATTGGTAATGGACGAGTGCCGCCCGCACGATCGGGTCCATTTCGACTTGAGGCTCATTGATAAACCGTTCGAGATCCTGGAGCGTATCGCTCAAATCTTCGACATTTGGGGGGACGAACGATGCGTTTGCAATGGTGCAACCTGAGGGGCCAATCCAGTTTTGGGAGGAGCGAAGCTCGCCAGGATTTTTCTCCGTTCCGCGCACTCCGTCCAGCAGGACCGCATGAACTTGCCTAAGAAGTCTCGTGCACAAGGGCATGTCTTTGAGCAGCTCTACGCCTCGGTCGACGGCGCGAACGTAATTCACGACATCTGCGACATCTTTATGATGGAGTTGGGGTTGTGATGGACTAAGCAGGTCGTCAAACGTGCACTGGGTTCCTTCAATTTGCGAAGAGAGGAGGGCTTCTTTGCGAACGTACATTGTCAGATACATGTCGGCATTGGGAACAAAGTAAAGCATGCCTTCGAGCTCTCCGAGTTTTCGCGAGCATGCGGAAAGCGTGCGATAGGTTTTCTCGGTGAGGTTCAGCTGTCTCAATGATTGCAAGGGCGTCGGCAAAAACGAATAGTACGCCAGTTTTCCCGATAGATTATTGCGGAGCGTCCCCTGCCCGTTCTCCTCAATTTGCATCGCGCCCTCCATATCTTTAGTGCCGGAAACTCGTTATTAGGCTTATCATATCAATTCTAATAACGAGTTTAAGGCGTAAATAGTTATTAGAATTGGTATGAGTAATCTAATGACGAGAAGTCGTGCTTACAGGAGCTACAGGGGCGCCGGAAAAACGTGCCGTCCAAAACGAGCGTGGATAATCTCCCGTTTTTGGCCTATGTGTGGGCTCAAAGTGGGAGATTATCCACGCTCGTGATTTGAATGTCCAAAAATCCACGCTCGTTCGGTCGGTGCATGTCTACGCAGCGTAGGTTGTCGAGCCTGGCCTTCAAATGGATACTGACTGTCGAACCGGTTCGCTCCATTTCTTCAATCTGATTGGACATCTCATGAACCAGACACCGCAAAGCAATGTCCCCCAAACTTTTTTGGCCGCGTCTGCCATCAAGCGGCTGCGTGAAGAGCGCGGCCTCACTCAGCGCGCCTTGGCGGAAAGCCTTGGCGTGACCGATAAAGCTGTCAGTAAGTGGGAGTCCGGCCGTGGTCTCCCCGACATTTCCCTCGTTGAGCCTTTGGCCCAGAGGCTCGGTATAAGCGTGGCCGAGCTTTTGGCTGGTGACATTCGGGCTAATGCCAATCGCGCGGGCAACATGCTCAAAGGCGTGTTTTATGTTTGTCCTATCTGCGGAAACGTGGTACATGCGCTCGGGGAAGGCAGCTTTAGCTGCTGCGGTTCAACGATGTTTCCCCAGGAGGCCGAAGAGCCGGATGCGGACCATGCCTTTTCCATCGAGCGCGTCGAGGACGATTGGTATGTCACGCTCGATCATCCCATGACCAAGGACCACTACATTAGCTTTGTAGCCTATACGACCATGGACGGCATCTGCCTCAAAAAGCTCTATCCCGAGCAATTGGTGCAGCCGCGATTTCATATCACAGGGCGCGGCAGAATGTATCTTTACTGCAACCAGCACGGACTCTTTGTTTTGCCGACGCCTCGCAAGTAAAAGCCCGCTGTCCGCCCGATGCCCCCGCACCAACGAGTTGCGGTGGAATAGTTCCTGAAAGTGCTGGTCTAGGGCCTAAACAGGAACTATTCCACCGCAATTTAGGGGGGCGCTCGGAGGCGCGGTGGGGCCGGATTGTTATTTGAGGCCCGGGAGACGGGTGTAGGGGAATGAGCGCTCTAGGAACTCGGCGCAGCGGGCGTAGTCTTTGGCGAAGTAGCTGCTGTAGAGCGAATCGAGCACGTATTGCACGGCGATGTGGCTGGCGAACTGCGTGATACGGTGCGTCATGCTTTCGTGGTCGCTCACCGTGAGGTAAGCGGCAAAGCCGGGGTGGATGCGCGCGCAATAGGGCGTGCCGATGACAATGACGGGAACATGCCGGCTGCTGAGGATCGGCAAGATTTCCTTGAGGTTGGGTGCAAGGCCGCTGTAGGAGATGACGATGGCCACATGGCCGGAATCCGAGGCGAGCGCCGTGCGCACCTGGGCCTCGATGCTGCCGTAGCACGTGGCGCTTTTGCCGGCCGAAAGCAGGCGGTCGCGGAACATCCCCGCTGGATAGAGGTTGTGCGAGCCGGTGTAGATGTCGACCTGCCGTGCCTTCACGATCAGTTTGGCGGCGTGGTCGAGCTGCATGGGGTCGAGCATCTCCTGTGTCTCGGCCAGCGTGGTCTGGTAGAGCCCTTCCATGCGTTCCATAACCTGTGCAGGCGTGGATGTGGCATCGAAGGGAAAGTTGATATCCACGTCGCGGCGGTTGCCCGCCTCGGTCGCCAGGCGGATGAGCTCGACCTTGAGGTCCTTAAAGCCCTCGAGGCCGAGCTTTTTGCAAAAGCGGTGCACGCTCGCGACCGAAACGTTGGTGCGGGCAGCAAACTCCTTAATGGACAGTCCACGGATTTCCTCGCCCATGGCAAGGGCCGAGATGCCGAGCTGCTGCTCGGTAGGGGTTAGGCCCTGCGCCTCGGTAATCTTGCGTTTGATATCCATTCGAACTCCCGCACTCGCCAAACCTGCCAAAAAGGGACAGGTTTATTTTGGCAGGTTTTGTCCGCGAAGGGTAACGGGGCCAAGGACGCCGCTGGGGGCGATGGGCTCGGTGAGGGCGAAAATGTCGGGAATCGTATGGTCGAGTGTGTTGATGGCGTCGATGGTGAGTTCGTGCGTGCCGGCGGCAAGCGCGCACGTCGCAAAGCGATAGGGCGGGCAGATGCGCGTGCCGAGCGAGTGCCCGTCGAGCGTGAGCGTTGCAGTTTCGTAGACATCTCCCAGGTCAATCGTGGCGTCGGCAAGGTTGTCCGCCAGCTCGAACGACGTGCGGTAGCGGTATGTGCCGCAGGTGCCGGCGAACTGCTCGGCCGTGAGGTCGCACAGGTGCTCGAGCTTTTGCGGCTCGCCAAAGGCCCCGTCGCCTCCGGCGGGGGAGAGGACGACGGTCCAGGGACCGTCGATATCGAGGATGAGCGCACTATCCGCGCCCGCGCTCGTGTCCGCGCAGCTATTGGATTCGACTTCGCCGTTTGTCCCCAGAACGACAACGCAGCTCTCGAAGGGCTCCAGCTCCAGCGCACTGTCAAACGCAACAGGATCAGTACCGTTCAGCAGGTCGAGACGCGTGCCGCGCAGGCGCTCGCCTCGAGCAAGTGCAACCGTGCAGCGAATGCTCTCACGCGGATGCTCGTTGACTAGCATCACATAGGTCTCCCCGGCGCGCTCGTAGCGCAGTGCGCGCAACCAGGGCTGGGGCGTATCGGTCACAACGGTCTGCAGTCCCGCGGCTGCCAGCACGTCCGCCACGCCGGCAAGCGGCGTCGCCGTAAGCCCGTCCAGCTCGGCCGCGCCATCCGCGTCATAGAGCGCACCGGGCACCTCGTCGACGGCAAGCACCATTACGCCCGCGGCCATCATGCGACCCACGGCATGCGCCGTCGGGGCGCCAATAAACGAAGCCCCGGGCAGAACAAACGCCTGATAACGGCAGCCGTTAACGGCAAACGTCCCATCGGCAATCGAAACCTCGTAACGGTCCTCATCCTCAAAAGCCTCGGCGGGCACAAAATCAAAGTCGATCTGCGCGCGCGTGAGCTCGGCAGCCACGCGCTCGATAGGCATGGCGCTGCCGGCCCACTCGGCATCGGCGTGGTACAGGATGGCGACGGGACGCGCGGCGCTGCCTCCCGAAAGCAGCGTTGCCGTACGGTTCATATAGCTCATGAGCTGGCCAAAGTGCGGCCATTGCGGATTGTTTCCGTGTGCGTAAAAGTGCGGCGGACAGTCCCAATCGGGGAAGGGCGCCATGCTAAATGCGTGCGGCGTAAACCAGTTAATACCGCGGACGAGCATGTGGTCGGCGATCCATTTCATCTCGCGCAGGCCCTCGTGCCAGCCGAAGGCGCCAAAGACCTCGGCCATGCAGCGCCCCTGCTTTTTTGGGTCGAGACGCGCGGCCGAAGAGCCCAGCTTGGCAAGCGCGTAGGTAAAGAACTCCATGTTCCACGCGCCGCGGAAGTAGCTGTAGCGCTCGTGGTCGATGCCGGGGGCGAGCTGGTTGATGACAACGTCGATGCCCGCCATATCCTGCCCGGCGACCGCGCGGAAGTAGTGTCCGGCGCCCTGGCCCAGGCGCGTGTGGCAACTCTTGTCCTCAATCACATGTCCGATATGCATGACGCCGTGCTCGCGGCACCAGTCGCCAATCTGCTCGTCAAAGCATGCACGGTAGAGTTGCGTGGCAATGTCCATGTAGGTGTGACGGACTCGGGCGCCATCTGCCTCGCGTGTCCAAAGGCCGTGTAGCTTGGTGAGCCAGTCCTCGCCAAGTGCATTGCGCAGGCGGCTGGCAAGCTCGTCCGACCAGGGCAGTGCCATGTCGCCGCGTCCGATAAGGCTGCTGGTAGAAGCATCGTCGAGAGCCGTGCCCTTCTCGTTCATAAATCCGGGCTCATCGGTAAAGAAGCCCAGGATGGTGCGGCCGAACTCGTCGCCCAGATGCGCAAACGTGGGCTCGTAGACGGCGTCGATGAGCATGCGGCACGAGGCGGCGTCGACCATGTTGATGTACTCATCGCGAAAGCCAGTTTTTTGGCTGGTGACGTAGAGCTCGACGGTGGCGATGCCGTCGGAGGCGTCAAAACGCAGGCGGGCGGGGGTGCCGTCGGTCTGCTCAAGAGTGATCTCAAGATTGAGCGGTGCGCCGGCGGCGTCGAAAGTCGCCGCGCCCACAAAGCGCTCCGTGGGATCCATAAGATTGCCGAGCTTAATGACCGTGGACGGCTGGGGACCAACGACCGTAACCGTGCGATGTTTGAGCACGGTCTTCTTAAGCGCGGGGTCGACGTTCTCGCCCGCAAGCGCGCCGTTGGCATAGCCCGTGGGGAAATGGGCGTCGTCGAGCAGCCAGATCTTCAACCCCAAGCGCTTGCACTCGCCGATGATAAAACGCAGGTCAGCCCACCAGCCGTTGCGACAAAACTCGGGATGCGTGCGCGATTCGAGGCAGACCTCGCGGATGTCCGCACCGGCGATCTGCTCCAAGTATTCGGTAATCGTCTCGTGCGCCTCGCCCTTGAGCCACAAGAACGGAAGCACATGGTTGTCGTATGCCGCCATATCCACTCCTCTAAAACCAACCTTTTAAATCGATTGAAGTCAGAGTACGCCGAGCGCGCCGTCCTGCTAATATCAAAACCACAGCAGAATATGACCGAATCAACGATTGTGATGCCATGGATCTTACGCATTTAGACAGCCTTCTGCTCGAGCTGACCGACAGCGAGCGTGCTTACCACGCGGGCGCCCGCTATGACTGGAATGATGCGTTCAGCTTGGGCTATCAGCAGAATATCGGTGAAAAACATATCCATAAAATCGGTGACCCGACGCGAGCCTTGCACCAAGAAGGCATGCCCGAGGGCCTATCAATCGTGCGCAACTCGCGCTTCAACCCTGTACCGGAGCATGTGCACGATTATGTCGAAATCAGCTATGTCTATCGTGGGCATGCGCCGCAGACCGTCAACGGCGAACAGCTTACGCTTGCCCAAAATGAGGTGCTCTTGCTCGACGCCGCCTGTCCACATGCCGTAGGTGAGCTCGGCGAGCATGACATTATGCTGAGCATCGTCATCTCGCGGCCGATGTTGCACCGCAGCCTAGAGCAGAGCCTCTCGCCGTCAAGCACTGTCTCGCAGTTCCTCATTAATGCCCTCAATGACGAAACCGACCACCGCGGTCATGTGCATTTCCGCACGGGCAACAGCCGCCGCGTGCACCGATACATGCAGGAGATGCTGTGCGAGCTTCTGGAGCCGACGGCGGCGAGTCCCCAGATCGTGTCGAGGCTGTTTGAGTTGCTGCTGGTCGAACTTATGCAAAGCTATGAGACATCGCTGCTGCAGGCGGACATGCCCAGACTGCCTTCGGCGCAGGTCGCGGCCGCCGTGGGCTACATCGAGCGCCATGCCTGCGATTGCACGCTCGAGGATGTAGCTCGTCACCTGCATCTGAGTCCCAACTACGCAAGCGCGCTGCTCAAACGGCAGACGGGGCGCACGTTTATGCAGCTCGTGCAGGAGAGCCGCCTGGCACGCGCGACAACACTGCTCGACGCCGGCTCCACTGCGGAAGCCGCGGCGCGCGAGGCCGGCTACGCCAACATGAGCTTCTTCTACAAAAAGTTTGCCGAGCGCTATGGCTGCACGCCGGCGGCATATCGCCAGCGTTTGCCCAGATGAAACCGACCAAAATAAACCTGTCCCTTTTTGGCAGGTATCAGGAAGTGTCAGGGGCGGGGTGGCGGCGGGGTGCCGCTGCGAAAAGAAGTGTCGGGTTTGGCACCCCTGCCCCTGCCTGTCGCGTGCGTGGGCGATACTCGGCTTATCGACCCACGATGCAAAGGAGATGCTCATGGCAAACATCAAGTTCCCCGAGGGTTTCTATTGGGGTGGCGCCACCGCCGCCAACCAGTTTGAGGGCGCTTGGAACGTGGACGGCCGCGGCGCTTCCGTCGACGACCACTTCCTGGGCGGCAGCTACAAGGAGCCGCGCCAGATCACGATCGATATCGACCCCAACCGCTTCTATCCCAACCATGACGGCATCGACTTCTACCATCACTACGAGGAGGACATCGCGCTGTTCGCCGAGATGGGCTTCAACATGTTCCGCATGTCCATCTCCTGGAGCCGTATCTTCCCCAACGGCGACGACGCCGAGCCCAACGAGGCCGGCCTCGCCTTCTACGACCGCGTTTTCGACTGCCTGCGCGCTCACAACATCGAGCCGCTCGTGACCCTCTCACACTACGAGATGCCCTATCACCTGGTCGAGAAGTACAACGGCTGGGCAAGCCGCGAGCTCATCGGCTTCTTCGAGAAGTACTGCCAGACCGTCTTTGACCGCTACCAGGACAAGGTTAAGTTCTGGCTCACCTTCAACGAGATTAACTGCGGCACCATGGACATGGGCGCCATGATGGAGACCGGCCTGATCCAGGGCTTCGAGGGCCCGGCAAGCGCCATCAAGACCACCGCTCAGCAGCGCTTCCAGGCCCTGCATCACCAGTTCGTGGCCAGCGGCCGCGTCGTGCGCTACGCCCACGAGCACTACCCGCAGTTCAAGATGGGCAACATGGACTGCTTCATCCTGTCCTATGCCGCTACCTGCGATCCGGCCGACGTCTTTGCCACGCAGCAGCAGATGAACAGCATGAACTGGTACTGCTCCGACGTGCAGGTGCGCGGCAAGTACCCGTTCTACGCCAAGCGCTTCTGGGCCGAGAACGACATCGAGCTCGTGCTGGAGGACGGCGACCTGCAGGATATCGCCGACGGCAAGGTCGACTTCTACACCTTTAGCTACTACATGTCCGGCACCGTGGGCACCCACAAGGACCACGAGATGACCGAGGGCAACATGACCTTCGGCGGCAAGAACCCCTACCTGGAGTCCACCGACTGGGGCTGGCAGATCGACCCGCTGGGCCTGCGCATCGCCCTCAACGAGATCTACGCCCGCTACGAGATTCCGCTGATGGTGGTCGAGAACGGCATGGGCGCCTACGACGAGGTCGAGGAGGACGGCTCCATCCACGATCCGTACCGCATCGCCTATCTGCAGAGCCACATCAAGGCCATGGGCGAGGCCATCGCCGACGGCGTCGACCTGATCGCCTACACCTGGTGGGGCCCCATCGACCTGGTGTCCGCCGGCACCGGCGAGATGCGCAAGCGCTACGGCTTCATCCACGTCGATAAGTACGACGACGGCACCGGCACCTACGAGCGCCGCCGCAAGGACAGCTTCTACGCCTACCAGAAGATCATCAAGTCCAACGGTGCCGAGGGCCTGGAGTAATTAGGTTCCGGCGTTCTACCGAACGCCGGACCGGCCGCCGACTACGCGGCCACCGGCGTTGACGACGATGGCATCTGGAACGCCTTCGTGCATCTGGGGCTCATCGAGGGTTAATCAACAAAACGGGTATCGATGGGACAAAGACGTCGGCGGGGTTTTCGATTCGACTCCCCACCTTAGTTTTTGGTCCATTTGGCACTATAATCACCATAGGCATGCGCACTACGTTGCGCTTAATCAAGAGGAGAAAACGTATGGGTCTGTTTGACATGTTCAAGAAGAAGGCTGAGCCCGCGGCTGCCGCTGCTCCCGCCTCCATCTCTGCTTCTGCCGGCGCCGACGTGCTGTGCTCGCCCGTCAAGGGCAAGGTCATCAAGATGGCCGACGTGCCCGATCCCGTCTTTGGTGGCGAGGTCCTGGGCAAGGGCTGCGCCGTGTGGCCCGAGGACGATCTGGTCTATGCCCCCTGCGACGGCAAGGTTACCGTCACCATGGGTCACGCTGTGGGCCTGCAGTCCGATAGCGGCATCGAGGTCTTGGTGCACGTTGGCGTCGATACCGTCAACATGAACGGCGACGGCTTCGAGGGCTTCGTCAAGGCTGATGATGTCGTGAAGGCCGGCCAGCCCATGCTCAAGATCGACCGCGCCAAGATCGCCGCTGCCGGCTACAAGGACTGCGTCGTCGTGGCCGTGTCCAACACCGCCGAGTTCGCCGATGTCGAGCTCGCCGTCGAGGCCGACTCCGCTGTCGCCGCCGGCGATGCTATCGTCAAGGTTGTTCGCAAGTAAATCGCGGCATTCACAGGATGTTTTGGGGTGGTCGGATTGTCCGGTCACCCTTTTTTATTGCACGGTACGGATGCGTTTTATTGCATGCTGAGCGGACTCGCAGACCGTTCGGACGCTAAAACGAACCGACCGCGCTTTCGTGCTGTCGGGGGTGTTCATAAGTGGATAGTATGAGCTTACTTATTACAACGTGCGCCGTGTTGGGAAGCACGGTGCCGCTTATTGGGAGGACAACATGAAAAAGAAGCTGCTGCTTGCGCCCCTCATGGCCGTCTTGGTTGCATGTGTGGTCGTGCTTTCCGGTTGCGGAGGCCCCTCGATCGAAGAACTCATCACCGAGGACCTTACGACTCAGTTCGATGAGGTCAAAAACGGTGGCGACGATTTCCTCTCTGGTCTGGAAGAGGCTTCGGGCGATGAATTCGAGCAGCTGGGCATCGATCCCAAGGAGTATGCCAAGACCTATCTCGAGGGTTTTGATTACGAGATCGGCGATGTGACGGTCGACGAGGACAAGGGCGTTGCGACCGCCGAGGTCTCCATCACCTGCAAGTCCATGAACAAGATCGTCGAGGACTTCTCCACCCAGTATCAGGAGAAGGTCGCTGCGCTTGATGCGATGCCTTCCGATGACGAGCTGTACAAGATGGCTGGCGAGGTGATGGTCGATGTGACCAAGGCCACCGAGCCCAGGAAGACCACGGTTATCTTCAAGTACACCTGCAACGACGACGGCGAGTGGTCTGCTGACGACTCCGTCAACTCCGAGATGATGGATGCGATGCTGAGCTAGGGGAGTTACGCGGTTCTACGAACCGCGTAACCAGTTGACGCTGCGCGCCGCCCAGGACGACAATTTGTCATTCAAAAGGCGAGGCATGACCAGAAGGTCTATGCCTCGCCTTTTTCATGCCAACTTGTTCGTCCTGGACGGCGCTCGCTGTCCGTCCTCTACCTGCGGCGTTGCCATGGTAGTCATTGGGGCGGTACTTGGGGACGTTCCTTTTCTGCCGGCAGTCGGGGACACTCTTTGGGCGCGGTTGGTGCATTGGCGTCGCATCGGGTGGTCGGGAAAATGCGACCCGGTTTTTGGCCGAATAGTGGGTCGCGGTTTCCGGATGGGGTGGGTTGCGGAAAGCGCGACCCGGAATATTGCTCTGAAACGGGATGCCGTTTCCCGACAAGGCTCAACCGGAAAGCGCATCCCGGAATCTGGCGCTAAAACGGGATACACTTTCCGCGCGGCAGAATCGCTACAGCCGCGTTGAGCAACGGCCCTGCTACTCGCCAAGCACCAGCGCCGCGAGCTCTTCCTGCGTATCCACCACGTAGTCGGCGCCAGCGGCTTCCAGCTCCGCGCGGCCGCGGAAGCCCCAGCTGACACCGGCGCTCTTGAGGCCGGCATTGTGACCGGTCAGGACGTCGACATTGGAATCGCCTACATAGAGTGTGGTTGCCGGGTCGGCGCCTAGCTCTTTCATCACATGCAGCGTAACAGGCGCCTCGGGCTTGGGGGGAAACGCATCGACGCGGCCCTGCACCAGCGCAAAGCGCTCGGAACCAAAATACTTCTCGATAAGCGGAGCCGCCGAGACGTGGTCCTTGTTAGTGAGCACGGCAAGCTGCACGCCCGCGGCACGCAGGCGGTCGAGCACCTCGATCGTGCCATCGTAGGGAGCGGTGTGGTCTTCCTTGTGCTCGCCGTAATAGGCCCTAAACTCGGCAAGCGTCTGCTCAAACATTCGACCGTCGCCCGCGTACTCGGCGGGCATAAAGCGCTCGACCAGCTTAAGCATGCCGTTTCCCACCTTGTAGCGGTATTCGTCCACGGCAAATGTGGGCCAGTCGTGCATCTCGCAGGTATGGTTGCCGGCGGCCGCCAGGTCCTCGAGCGTATTGAGGATGGTACCGTCCAGATCAAAGATCACATGGGAATAGGCTGCTGCCATGGGTGCTCCTGCCGTTTGAGTTGTAAAGCGCACCCCATGATACTGGGCTTGCGCGTCGGGCGTGCCTGGAATCTGAATATCTGTAGCAGCCTCGAGCTGCGCTGCGCCAGCCGCAAGTCTTTGCCGCTAGCAGATCCTGGGCAGCTGCTCTCCCACGAGCATGTCGAGGATGCGGGTGGAGCCCCAGCCGGTGCGCACGCGAACGGCGGGTCGAGCGCCTTCGGCGACCGGCAGCACGCGACCGATGATGGCGGCGTTCTCGCCGTAGCGGGCGGCACGCATGGCTGCTAGCGCCGCGTCGGCCTGCTCGGCTGGTACCACGGCGACCATCTTGCCCTCGTTTGCCACCTGCAGCACGTCGTAGCCGAGCATCTCGCAGGCGGCCTGCACGTCGGGGCGCACGGGCACGGCGTCCTCATCGATTTCCATGGCAACGTCGCTGGCCTGCGCAAACTCGTTGAGCGTGGACGCCAGGCCTCCGCGCGTGGGGTCGCGGAAGCAGCGTGTGTCGGGGGCGGCGGCCAGTACGTCGGCAATCAGGTGGTTGAGGGGCGCGGCGTCGCTCTCGATGTTGCTCGAGAACGCCAGGCCCTCGCGCTGGCTCATGATGGCGATGCCGTGGTCGCCCAGCGTGCCCGAGACCAGGATGACATCGCCGGGCTGACAGTTTGCACCGCTGAGCGCCACGCCCGCAGGCACCTCGCCCACACCGGCGGTGTTGATGTAGACGCCATCGGCCCCGCCACGCTCGACCACCTTGGTGTCGCCGGTGATGATTTTAACGCCTGCCTCGCACGCCGTCTCGGCCATGGTCTGCACAATCTGGCGCAGCTTATCCATGGGATAGCCCTCTTCGAGGATAAAACCGCACGAAAGATAGCGCACGTTGGCGCCCGAGGTCGCGACGTCGTTGACGGTTCCGCACACGGCGAGCCTGCCGATATTGCCACCGGGGAAGAACTGCGGCGTCACCACAAAGCTGTCGGTCGACATGGCGATGCGCCCGCTGCCGGGCAGGGCGGCGACGCCGGCGTCGTTGCCTTCGAGCAGCTCGGGCGACCCAAAGGCATCCAGAAAGACCTCGTCGATGATGCGTTTCATCATCTGCCCGCCGGAGCCATGGCCCAGCAGGACAGTGCTATCGGTGGCAGTACGAGACATATCGAAAACTCCAATCGGGGATGTTCGGGCTAGCCTTGGTAACGGTAGTACGCCGCACAGCTGCCTTCCGAGCTCACCATGCACGGGCCAACAGGATGCTCGGGCGTGCAGGCGTGGCCGAACAACGGGCAGTCGCTCGGTGCAATGGCCCCGCGCAGCACGTCGCCGCAACGGCATCCGCGCGGCTCGACCGTCGGTTCGATCGGCACGTCATAGCGGGCGCCGGCGTCAAAGCGCGAGAATTCGGGGCGGATGAAAAGGCCCGAGTTGGCAATCGGCCCCAGCCCGCGCCATGTGGTATCGCACGGCGCAAATACCTGCTCGACCAGCTGGCGCGCCACGGGATTGCCGTCGGCATTGACGCCGCGACGGTAGGCGTTGTCGATCGCGGGCTGCCCCTCGACAACCATCTGGACCAGCATGCAAATGCCCTGCAGAATGTCGACCGGTTCAAATCCCGTAACCACGCCCGGGGTCTTAAACTCGTCGACCAAAAAGCCAAAGGGGGCTAAGCCCGTGATAGTGGCGACGTGGCCCGGCAGGATAAAGCCGTCGATAGTGGTCTCGGGATCGTTGGCGATGGCGCGCAGCGCCGGCGGCGTGGTCTTATGGGCACAGTAGATCGAGAAGTTCTGCAGCCCGCGCGCGTCTGCCTCCAGGATGGCGGCGGCGATGGTGGGCGTCGTGGTCTCAAAGCCCACACCCATAAAGATGACCGGGCGGTCGGGGTTTTGCTCAGCGATGTCGAGTGCGTCGAGTGGTGAGTAGACAATGCGGATGTCGCGCCCTGCCGCCTTTTGCGCGGCGAGCGAGGTGGACGATCCAGGCACGCGCATCATGTCGCCAAAGGTGGTGATGATGGCGCCGTCCATCTTGGCGAGCGCGATTGCATGGTCGATATCGCGGTTGGCGGTAACGCAGACGGGGCAGCCCGGACCGCTCAGCAGCTTGAGCCCCGTCGGCATAATGGAGCGAAAGCCATAGCGACCAATGCTCACCGTGTGTGTGCCGCAGACCTCCATCAGGTTGATGGTGCGGTTGCCGACAAGCTCATGAATGCGGTCGATGAGCTCGCGAGCGAGTTTGGGATCGCGGAATGCCGAAAAATCGATACCGGAGCGAGCCGGCTGCACCGCCGCCACTAGTACGCCTCGGCCGGGTTGGTGGCGAGCTGATCCTCTTCGACCAGCTCGGTCATGGTGTTGACGAGATCGAGTGTCTCTTGAGCTTCCTGCTCGTCGACAATCTGGATACCAAAGCCGGCATGTACGAGAACATAGTCGCCTACCTGCGCCGTCGGCACGAGGCGCAACGAAACGGGGCGCTCGATGCCCATCATGTCGACGGTCGCCTTAAGGTCGTCGTCGCGTTTGACCACTTTACCGGGAACGGCAAGGCACATAATGTTCCCCTTTTATACGCTTAGCGCTGGATAGGCGCTTAATTATCCATCAGTTGATGGTAGCGCTCGCGGGGGTTGCGGGCAAACGCGTTACACCTGTGAGACGGCGGCGCATGGGCTAGCCAAACAGCCTACTGCGGTATGACCTGCGCGAGCCGAGCGCGGGCGACCGCCGCCTGGCCGTAGGCGATGCAGCCATCGTTGACGGGCACGGTGTGGGGAACCAAGACGGCAAGACCGGCGTCTTTGAGCTCGCGCGTGAGAAGCTGAAGCAAAAGTCGGTTCATGAACACGCCGCCCGAGAGCGCGACGGTGTCGATGCCTTCGCGGGCGCTGATTTCGCTTGCGATGCGGGCCGATGCGCGCGCGATGGCGATATGGAAGTCGAGCGCGAGCTTGTCGGCCGGCGCGCCGGCCTCAATTCCCTCCAAAAGCGCCTCAAAAAATGGTCTTTGGTCCAAAACGAGGGAGCTATCCGAGGCCGCCTGGACAGTTAGTTCAGATACGTATTTTTGTGATGGGCTCTGGGTGGCAAAAGCCGTCTTCGAACACCCCAAATGGGTCGATTTGGGGTGTTCGGCAGACATATTCGCCGCTAACGGGGTGTCTGGAGAGCTCTTTTTAGTCCAAATGGGGCCAAAAATGTCGGATAGGGGGTCTGTAGTTAATACGAATCTGAACAAACTGTCCAGCGATGTTGAGACGGATGCGGATACACCCGCCTGATTGCCAGTGGAATGGCTATTTTCGTCATCAAAAGCGCGCCAAGCGGCGGCCTCGAGCTCGATGGCGGGTTCGCCCTCGTAGGTTGCAGTGCCGCAGATGCCCAGGATCGCGGCCGCAGCGTCGAACAAGCGGCCCATGCTGCTGGTACGCGGGCTGTTGATGCCGCGCTCGATCATGGTGGCTGTCACGCTACGCGTTTGCTCGTCGAGGCTGTCCAAAAGCCGAGCGGCACCTGGGTACTCGAGCAGGCCGAGCTCACTGAGCAGGGCAAAGGCGTTGCGGCGGGCGTCGCGCACGGAGGCCGCCCCGCCGGGGAGCGCCCAGGTGCGCAAATGCGCGGCGCGCTCAAAGCCGCCAAGGCTGGCAACAAGAAACTCGCCGCCCCAAATGGTCCCATCGGTACCGGCGCCGGTGCCGTCAAAGGCGATGCCAAGGACGCGCGCGTCGGTTGTAAGCTGGCCCGCGGCGATAGCCTCGGCCATTGCGCTCGCGATATGCGCATGATGGTGCTGCACCTCGACGAGCGGCAGATTGTGCTCCCGTGCCTGCTCGCGCGCCCACTGGCTCGATAGATAGCTGGGATGTACATCGCAGGCTAAGGCGGCGGGCGCCAAGTCAAAGAGATCTTCCAAGCGCGTGCGCGCGGCGTTCCAGGCATCGAAGGTCCCGCCGTTTTCAACATCGCCGATATGCTGCGACACAAAACAGGTTGCCTCGCCGTTCGCCCCTTCACGTGTGAGCGCAATCGTGGCCTTTTGTTGTGGCCCACAGGCGAGCACGCAGGACGGAGTGCCGTCGAGCGCCGGCAACGGCAGCGGCTGGGGTGCATATCCGCGAGCGCGCCGCACGGGCATAACGGCGCCGTCGACCACGCGTACCACAGAGTCGTCGTAGCGCGACAGAATTGCGCGGTCGTTACCGAGCAACGCGTCGGCGATACCGGCGGCAACGAGGTGTTCCCAGGCAAGGTCGTCGTCGGTCTCGATGGGTTCTTCGCTCAGGTTTCCGCTGGTCATGACGAGTGCGTGCATACCGCAGGCTTCTGCCGCGGCAAGCAACAGATGCTGAAGCGGGGTGTAGGGGAGCATAACACCGAGCTCGGGAAGGTCGTGCGCGACGGACGGCGCGAGCGCGAGGGCGTCGGGGGAATCGCCGCTCTCGCAAACAGCACGTCGGCGCAGCAGCACAATGGGGCGAATGCTGCCGGCCAGCAAGCTGCGCTCAACGTCGCTGATATGGCACAGGCGTTCAACGTCGGCAAGGCTGCGCACCATAACGGCAAGTGGCTTGTTGCTGCGGCGTTTACGGCGGCGAAGCTCGGCTACCGCCTGCTCGTTGGAGGCGTCACAGGATAGATGGAATCCGCCCAGGCCCTTGATGGCGACGATGCCACCAACGGCCAGCAGCTCAACGCAGCGGTCGATAATGGCGTCGCTGGTCTCGCGCGTGGTGCCGACTGCCAGCGGCGCGGCGGCTTTGCCCGGCTCATCGCCCACGCTCGCTTCGCGCCACATGATATGCGGCCCGCAATCAAAGCAGGCATCGGGCTGCGCGTGAAAGCGACGGTCGAGCGGATTGGCATACTCCGCGGCACACTCAGGGCACATGGGAAAACGGTCCATCGAGGTAGCCGCTCGGTCATAAGGTAGCGATTGGATGATGGTAAAGCGTGGGCCGCAGTTAGTGCAGTTGATAAAGGGGTAGTGATAGCGTCGGTCGGCGGGATCGAACAGCTCGCGCAGGCAATCGTCGCAGGTGGCGATATCGGGCGAGACGAGCGTCGTGTGCGCGGTTTGGTCCTGCGATGCCACAATGCGAAAGCCCTGCTCATCGGCAGCGCTCCAGCCGCCAGGCTCCAAATCCGCAATATCGACTCGCTCAACGCGGGCTGCCGCAGGCGCATGCTCAGAAAGCGCGGCAACAAAAGCATCGAGCGCACTGGCCAGAGCATGCGCTTCGATATGCACGCCGTCGCCCGCGTTGAGCACCCATCCGCAAATGCCATGCGCCATGGCCTCGCGATACACAAACGGCCGCATGCCAACGCCCTGCACAATGCCCGTTACATGAATATGCACATGCCGCATGCGACACCCCTCATCAAAACCGACCAAATAGGGACAGGTGCGCTACAGCCCCAGGCTCTGCTTGGTGGCGGCGCACGTGAGCTCGCCGTGCTTAACGCCGCGCAGGCCCAGCAGACGGTCGGCTAGTTCGTAGACGCGCTCGCCGCGACCCTTGAGCGCCAGAATCTCCAAGCAGTTGTGGTGATCCAGATGCACGTGCATGGTCGATACGATCTCGTCGGTGTAGTCGTGCTGCACTTCGTCCAGACGGCACGTCAGGTCGCCGGTATGGTGGTCGTAGATCATGGTGAGCGACCCGATAACATGCTCATCGGGCGTGCGCATCTGCTCCTTGGCGATCGAGGCGCGAATCAGGTCGCGCACGGCCTCGGAGCGGTTGGCCACGTCGCCGCGGCGCGCGATCTGTTCGTCAAAACGGCGCAGCAGGTCGTCCGGTGCGGTAACCGAAAAACGGACCAGCTCGGAGCCGGAGCCACTACAGTGGCAGCCCGCGTCACCGTCCGCCCCGTGCGGATGCTCGTGCTCGTACCCGCAGCCGTGCTCGTGTTCGGCCACGTTACACCAGCTTCACGGAGCCGACGGAGTTGTGGTCGGCCTCGATGGCCTCTTCGTAGCCCTCGAGTGCGCCGTGGGCCTCGTGCAGCGCGGCCATGGCTGCCTCGAGCTTGGCGCCGATGCGCTCCATGTCAAAATTCTCGGTCGCATGCAGCAGCTGATGGCTCCACTCGTGAGCGAGCTCGATGGTGTCGTCGATCTGCTTGACGCTCATGGCAAGCTGGCTCATGTTCATTCCAACGTCATGCATGGGAAATCTCCTTTTGTATGGGGCAGTTCAGTGGTTCAGATTTTACTACGCCCACTCTGTGCGCAGCTGCATAAGAAAACGGGTGCGAGTCTGTGCGACTCGCACCCGTTCACTGGGGGCTGTTTGTGACTACCATACTATCCGTGGTCGCACGCGCCGCACCCGGCAGTCCGGCGAGCGGTGCAAAACCGCTCATGGACGGCGGGTAAGTAACAAGCGTATTACAGATGCTTCTCCAGCAGCGCCTGCAGCCTCGCCTTGGGCAGAGCGCCAACCGAACGGTCAATCTCCTCGCCGTTCTTAAACACAATCAGCGTGGGGATGCTCATGACGCCATACTTCATGGCCAGGTCCTGGTTGTCGTCGACGTTGCATTTGGCAACGGCAAGCTTGCCCGCCAGCTCATCGGCTACCTCGTCCACGATGGGCGAGAGCGATCGGCAGGGCCCGCACCAGGGCGCCCAAAAATCGACCAGCACGGGCAGGCTGTCGTTAACGATGGAATCGAAGTTCTCGGGGGTAATCTGCTTAATGTCAGCCATGGTGACCTCCATAATACGACGCGGCTCGGCCGCGTAAAACTCAGTACGACCGTGCTTATACCCAGCCGCCCGCAAAGCAACCACTCGCGGGCAGCTCTTTTATATAATGGTGGGCACGCAAACGATTGGAGAGCGCATGTCCACGTCACAAAGCCAGAAAAAAGAAGCCATCGCCCAGGCGGCCGAGCAGGAGCTCACATCGCTTGCGGTCCGTGGCGTGCGCATCGTGGGCAACGCGTGCTCGCCGATCGTGCTGGTCAAAGGCGATTTGGACGAGGCCGAGCGTTCGGGCGGCGAGCTGGCTGCCGGTCCGGACGGTGCTGCGCTGCGCAAGGCGCTTGGGGCCATCGGCTACGCGCCCGAGGATTTTTGCGTGCTGGCAAGCGTCGCCGGCGCAGGCGACGGAGCGGTCGCGGTGGGCGAGACTCTGCCGTGCGAGCTGTTCCGCGAGGCGCTTGAGGCTCTGGATCCCGAGGCGGTGCTGCTGCTCGATAACAGCGCGGCCGATGTCATGCGCGAAACCTACGCCGATATGCTCGTGGCGATTGATGACTTCGACACCGCCATGCTCAAGCCCGGCCTGGTCGCCCATGTGCAGGGCCGTCGCGTGCTCGCGCTCGATGGCTTTGAGGCGGCGCTGACCGACAAAGCGGCCAAGCAGCGCATGTGGGCCTACATCAAGCAGCTGACCCCGGCGGTCGCTCCACTGTAGCGGATCGGCACCGGCGAGCGATTGCCTGGCGGGCGAGGCGCGCCGCGAGATCGGCGCCGTACTTCTACATCACAGCGCGCAGCTCAAACCGATCGCCGTTAATGCGGAACTGGCAGTTGCCGTTCATGCGCTCCACGGCAAGTTTGATGCTCTTGGTTCCAAAGCCGTGGCCCGCATGCCGGGTCACGGGCATGCCGTCGACCATGCGCGGCGCGCGGTCAAACGTGTTGGAAACTAACAGCAACAGCTGGCCGTCCTCAAGTCGCAGGTCAAGGTCGACGAATCGCTTTCCTTGGGGTGCGGCGCTTGCGGCGGTGATAGCGTTTTCCAAGGCATTTGAGAGCACGCTAAACAGGTCGGCGTCACCTACGTGGACGGTTTCGGGTACGGCGGCGCGCAGGTTGGCGGTAATGCCGTTTCTATTGATATCTGAGTTGAATGACGAAAGCGCGATGTTTACGGTCTCGTTGGCGCAGAAGCGGCGTACGGCGGTGCGGTCGCCGGCTTCGCAGAGCTCATCGATGCGTTTGAGCGCCTCGTCGGTGTGGCCCTCCTCAATTAAAGTGGCCAGGCCGCGTAGGAAGTGGCGCATATCGTGGCGAAGAATCGACAGCTCGCGCCCAGATTGACGCCAAGCCTCGAGCTCTTTGATGGCGGCGCTGTCGCGGGTTTCGAGCATCCAACGCTCTCGCTCGGCGGTTTCCTTTTCTTCGTATTCGCGCAGGTAAACGGCAAGAAACATAAGATAGAAGGCACAGAGCGCAAATGCCAAAAACTCAACTGTCACCACCGAGCCCGAGTGGAACAGCGTGGTGTAGACGTTGGTGGCGTAGTCAAAGATGTAATAGACGAGCGGCAGGATTAAAAGGATGCCCAGCTCGGTGGGGCTTTTAATCGCCAGGCGGGGTCCAGTGTCGCCGGCCCAATGCAGCAGGACGGCAAAGACGCCGAGCGTGGTAGCGATGCGTGCCAGATAGTACGCGATCTGAGAATCGGTTGCGGCAAATGCGGCGATGCCCATCCAGTTGCTGAACTGGCAGCTCAGATAGGCGCTGGTGACGCCCAACGTCGCGAGTAGCGGACTCAAGTGGTAGCGCGCGCATAGGTAGACGGTAAGCGGCAAGTGCACGACGAGCGGATAGACCTGACGGGCAAAAAGCTCTCCGCCAACGACATTGGCGATCGAAAAGGCAGCGCCGGTTGCGGCTCCGACCCCCACCAACTCGAGTGCATGGCGTCGATTGATTTCGATACCGCACAGCGCCGCCGAGGCAAAGACGCCAAAGAGCAGCGTCGTGGCGTGGTGGATTGCCCAAAGGACCATTTCGACCGAGGAGATCATCAGCGCCTCCCGCCCTCAAAGCGCACCGCAAAGTAGGCGTCTTGGAACCCCTGCTTGCTGCTGCGCGACAGCGGAATGCACGCGCCCGAGCGCATGACGATGTCTGTGCGATCGAAGTGGTCGATGTTGCGCAAGTTGACCTGGTAGCTACGGTGGCATTTAAAGAAGGTGGCATTTTGCGCCAAACGGTCCTCGACACTGCGGAACGACTCGAGTGCCTCGATATCGCGTCCGTCGCGCAGATGGAAGACCACGTGCTTGTTGCGCGCCTCGGCATATTCGATGTCGGACAGGCGCAGGGCGTGGTAGCCAAAGGACGTTTTGATCACGAGCTCGTCGGTTGCCGCCGGGCGCATGCTCGAAAGTTCGTCGAGTAACTGCGCCAGGCGTTCGTAAGTCACGGGCTTGAGCAGATAGTCGAAGGCGCGGACCTCGTAGGACTCCAGTGCAAACTCGGGCGACGAGGTGAGGAACACCAGGCGCACGGCGGTGTCGGCCTGGCGCAATTCGCGTGCGGTGTCCATGCCGTTGACGAGCGGCATGATCATGTCGAGCAGGATGATGTCGGCGCGCGACGCGGCATGGCGCGCCAGCAGGTCCTCGCCGCGCGTAACGAGCGCAACATCGACCGCCGTGCCCGTCTCGATCGACCAACGGTCGATCATCCGGTGCAGTCTATCTAGAAAAGCGACGTCATCGTCGCAGGCAATAATCTTGAGCATTCTGAGCCCCCTTAGTAGTTCGATTTTGCCACATTGGGCGCGGACCACTCGCGGGGGAGCGCCCGTTCGTGCCTCACGGTGCGCAACTCGCGCCGAGCGGTATTGCGGTGGCGAAAGATGCCTCCGGCGCTATCGAGAGCTCGGCTATCCTCAGCTTGCCAGTTCGAAAATGGACCTGCCGCATGATTGAATCTTTATTTCAACTTTACACCTAGGTTTACAGCTGTCTTGTCAGCTGTAAACCTAGGTGTCATACTAAAGCCCCAAGATTCGCCAAAAGAGAGGGGCCTTGATGGCACA